>ERZ781273.11-NODE-11-length-288860-cov-4.406260_pt1 | contig 288860 bp, 262 predicted proteins | sample MGYA00375851_ERZ781273 | MGnify/ENA primary metagenome ERZ781273 (study PRJEB29790, sample SAMN03653692) | human gut metagenome | host: Homo sapiens | place: USA: Dallas, Texas | collected 2013-07-09 | study: EMG produced TPA metagenomics assembly of the Gut... | reverse complement strand
ACCTGGGAGGGTGTGGGAGAGTAGGACACCGCCACAACAACCTTCAATGGTGGGGCCCGGAACACAAACAGTTCCAGGCCCCACCACTTTTTATATACCCAGCCATCGACGCGCGCACCACACGCAAACATTCAATACAGGCGCGACCGCTTGCTTGCGCAGCAAACTGCTAGTCGAACCTGTTGATGTATTGGCACGCACCCGATTTTTCACTTGCGTTCATATCTTTAGTACGCACGCTTTGCTGGTTCTATTTTCTTCGTGGTTTTCTTTTCTAGCGATGAAAGCCACACCGGTTGCTTTTCCACAGCCCCTTATGCCCACTAGCTTCATTTCGCGCAGCCCACTATGCTGGTTGGGTTCATAGTTTTAATTCAAGATAGGTGCGGTCATCGGACCCCAAGAAAGTAGGAATTGTGGCAGATAGGTTTGACTCCTCGCAGCGTCGTGGACGTAGCTCTCGTGGAGGCAACGGTTCGTACTCTCGCGGGGATTCCTCACGCGGACCGCGTCGTTTTGATTCTTCAGACCGCCGCAACGGGCGCGACGGTTTTTCTGGGGGCAACAGAGAAGATCGTTACGATCGTCGTGATGGTCAGCGTGAGGATCGCCGCTTTGACCGTAATGAGCGTGGTGATCAGCGCGTAGGACGTCGTTTTGATCGTTCCGATCGCGATTTCCGTTCTTCTGAGTATGGTGATCGTCGCCAGGGCGGTGAGCGTTCTGGCCGCTTCGATCGCGATTCTCGTGATTCGCGCGGTTTCTCTCGCGATCGTCGTGATGGTCAGCGTTCGGATCGTCGCTTTGACCGTAACGAGCGTGGCGATCAGCGCGGAGGACGTAACTTCCGTGACACCCAGCGTTCGAGCGCACCGCGTTCGCGCGATGAATACACCGCTCCCAATGGTGACGAACCTACGATTCCCGCAGGCGTTTCTGCTGAAGAACTTGATAAAGATGCGCTGCGCGCACTCTCTACGCTTTCTGGAATCAACCGCGATATCGTCGCCCGTCACCTTGTGATGGCAGGCCAGCTGATTGACCTCGATCCTGAACTTGCTTATAAGCACGCAAAAGCGGCAGCTTCACGCGCGGGACGCGTCGACGTTGTGCGCGAGGCCTCGGCCCTGACTGCTTACGCTGCCGGTCACTACGAGGAAGCGCTGCGTGAGGTTCGCGCTATGCGACGCCTCCGCGGTGATCTTTCCTTGCGCGCCATCGAAGCAGACTGTGAACGCGGATTGGGACGTCCCGAGCGTGCGATCGAGATTATCGACCAGACTGATACCTCCCAGCTCGATCTTGCAGAACAAGTCGAACTTGTGCTTGTCTCCTCTGGTGCACGTGCCGATCTGGGACAAAACGAAGTTGGCCTTGTGATCGTCGACGATGCGATTGCTGCACTGGGTACAGATGCAGATCCTGAATTCCTTCGCCGTCTCATGTCAGTCAAGGCAGATCGTCTTCGTGAACTTGGACGTGAAGAAGAAGCAGCTCAGGTAGAAGCTGAAATTCCTGAAGAGGAAGAAGACCCGGATATCGTCGATGTCGGCCTCTTTGCAGATGCCGATGTGGATGATCGTCGCTCGCCCCTCAAGGGCTCGAAGGGTGCTCTGTACACCAACTTTGATGCAGCCCTCCTGGACCTCGATGGAACTGCGTACGCGGGCAAGCTTCCGATTGAACATGCCGCACAGGCAGCCGAAGAAGCTCGTGAAGCAGGTCTGAAGATTGGTTTTGTCACCAATAACGCTTCACGCACCCCTGCGATGATTGCTGCTCAGCTTGACGAGCTTGGTTTCAACGCAAAGCCGTCTGACATTATGACCTCTGCCATGGATGTCATCGCAGTGATGAGCGAACACCTCGATGAGGGCGCATCGGTCTACGTTGTTGGTGGCGAGGGGCTGCGTCAGGCACTTCGCGAGGCCGGCTATGTCTTGGTTGAGAGCGCAGACGATGCACCTGCCGCAGTCGTTCAGGGCTTTGATGCGTCTGTTACGTGGGCCCAGCTTACTGAAGCCGCTTTTGCCTTGGAGCGCGGTGCTCAGTTCTTTGCAACCAACTTGGATGCGACGCTTCCGCAGGAACGCGGATTCGCACTGGGCAACGGTGCATTAGTACGTGCAGTCAGCTATGCAACTCGCAAGCGTCCGATTGCTGCTGGCAAGCCGGAACCTGGAATCTACCAGCGTGGCGCTGAACTGATCGAGAGTGAAAACCCGATTGCAGTTGGTGATCGACTTGAAACCGATATCCTCGGCGCGGTTGCTGCAGGCATTCCTGCACTCCATGTGCTCACCGGTGTTCACGATGCCCGAGCAGTGATCTGCGCGCCTCGTGGACAGCGTCCAAGCTACCTCGCATTGGATATGCGCGGACTACTTGAAGAGCATCCTTCGCCCAAGCACCATGCAGACGGAACATGGACTTGTGGTATCTCCCAGGTTGCGCGTCTACGTCGTGATGGGCACTTGACTCTTGACGACGTTGAGTTGCGAGAGGGAGCCGTCATCAGTATGGATTCCTATCGTGCTCTTGCAGCGGCTGCATGGGATTCACCCTCGGAGCTTGATATCGTGTGCCCGACTTTGACGGTGGTACCTAATGATGATCCTACGGGTTACTTCGAGGCTCTTGATGAGCCTGTTGAAGAATCTGAAGAAGGAGTCAGTTCCGAAGAGAATCTCTCAGGTGCGGCTGAAGCCCTAGAGTTCCTCCCCGGTGAAGAAGACCTCCAAGAGCTCCTGGCTCAGACCAGCGATCTTGACGGAGAGGACGACTGATCGTGTCCTTAGAGGCAAGCGAGGCGGGTGGCTCATCATTGCCTGATGACTTTGATGAGCTTCCCGTCGCGCAGCAGATCGAACTGCTTCGACAGCTCGATCAACGCCTTCGCGGTGAACTAGAAGGACGCCTAAGCTGATGAAATTACGGCGTATCGATTCTGAGCTTGTTCGGCGCAAGATGGTCCGTTCGCGTTCTCATGCGCAAGAACTCATTGCCCAAAGGCGGGTTCTTCTTGATGGGCAGGTTGTTGAGAAGCCTGCTCGTCAAATGGATCCAGCCCAGGCATTGGTGATCACTCAGGGCGATGATCCCGATTATGTCTCTCGGGGAGCTTTTAAGCTTGCGGGTGCCTTAGACGCATTGGGCGAACACGCGCCGATTGTCCAGGGGCGCCGATGCATGGATGCAGGAGCATCTACCGGCGGTTTTACTGACGTGCTTCTTCGTAGGGGCGCAGCCACCGTTGTCGCCGTCGATGTTGGTTATGGGCAACTCGCATGGCGTCTTCAGAGTGATCCGCGAGTCGAAGTCATGGATCGAACGAATGTGCGCCTAATGAAGGCCGGAGATATCCTCCCAGCTCCAGAGCTGGTTGTTGGCGACCTCTCCTTCATTTCCTTGACGCTCGTTCTTCCGGCCCTTGTGAGTGTTGCCGCCCCCGATGCTGACTTCCTCTTAATGGTCAAACCACAATTTGAGATTGGAAAAGATCGATTGGGTAGCGGTGGGGTCGTTCGGAACCTTGATCATCACCGCGAAACGATTACTCAGGTGATCGACTGTGCACGAGGCCTCGGCTTGGGAATTGCCGCTGTTCAGGCATCTCCGCTTCCCGGCCCTTCCGGAAACGTCGAGTATTTTGTCTCTATGCGGGCAAACCATCCTGAATCTCTTGAGGATTCTGAGATCCCTGAAGCGATTCAAAAGGCCATTAGTGAAGGTCCTGCGGGGCGCGGTATTGGCACTCACATGTACAAGGACGCATAGGGAGAGGGGTATTCATGAAAAGAGTTCTCATGGTTCGGCACGTTCAACGCCCCGCTGCTATTGCCGCAACTGAAGTGGCGGTGCGTGAGCTCACGCAACTTGGAATTGAAGTTATTGGTGAAGATGAGGCAGACAAACTCACCAATGATCATGGACCTGATCTGGTCCTAGCGATGGGCGGAGACGGTACCATCCTTGCGGCTGCCGAATCGGCTCGGCGCTTCAATATTCCCCTGCTCGGGATCAATGCCGGCCACATGGGTTTCCTCGCCGAGGCCTCGCCGGAGTCAATTCCTACTTTGATGCATCGCCTTGCGCTGGGGGAGTACCACGAGGAAAAGCGCTCAACTTTGGATATTTCCATTAAGCTCCCCGGTGAAAACCTCATTACCGATTGGGCGCTCAATGACGCGGTTGTGAAGCATACCGATCCTGCGCACCCGGTACACCTCGTATTGGTCGTCGATGGCCAGGATGTTTCAACATATGGTGCAGATGGGATGATCCTCGCGACCCCCACAGGATCAACCGCCTACTCTTTCTCTGCCGGAGGTCCGGTTGTGTGGCCCGATACGGAAGCTGTTGTGATTTCGCCGATTGCGGCACACGGGCTTTTCACCCGACCACTCGTCGTCGGTCCCGGCTCCACGATTGAAGTTGTGATTAATGAAGAGCACTGGAGTGCCCCTGAAGTCTGGTGCGATGGCCTTCGTCGAACGATCGCACCTGCCGGCACCTCAGTAGTCGCACGAGTATCGCAAAACCCAGTGCGCCTGGTTCGAATGGAGCACACTCCTTTCGCTGAGCGTCTGGTGACGAAGTTTAACTTGCCTGTCCGTGGATGGAGGAACCCGGAAGGAAACGCTAAGTGATCGAGTCTTTGGATATCGAGAACCTGGGAGTTATCGAAAGCTCTCATGTCGATTTCGGTCCACGTTTTACCGTGCTGACCGGAGAGACAGGTGCGGGCAAAACCATGGTTCTTACCTCCCTCAACTTGCTTTTAGGGGGACGAGCCGACCCCCAGATCGTTCGTCAAAGCAGCGATGAAAGTGCCTCTGATCGTGGAAGTGTCGACGGGGTTTTTTCGGTTCCGCGCGCTCTCGCTGACGAACTGGAAGAGATGGGCGCGCAGCTCGATGACGACCTGCTCTATGTTTCGAGGACAATCCCGAGGAACGGACGATCGCGTGCTGCCCTTGGAGGGCGCGCGATGCCGGCAGCTGCTCTCTCAAGGATTGTTGGTTCACTGGTCACTATTCATGGACAATCAGATCAGCTTCGTCTTCGTTCGACGAGCGCTCAACGAGAAGCTTTGGATTCCTATGGTGGAGACGAGCACCAGAAACTGATCAATGAGTACAGTGCCGCATGGAAGAAAGCAGTCGATCTTAGTTCGCGTTTGCGTGAGTTGAGGCGCTCTTCCAGTGACCGACAGGAAGAGATTTCTGAGCTTTCGAGCGCGCTAGCACTTTTTGATTCTCTCAAACCCCAAGAAGGCGAAGAAGAAGAGATCCTTTCGAAGATTCAACGCCTGACCAACACGGAAGATCTCCGCCGTCATGTAGGCGCTGCAGTTGAGTTCCTCGATGGTGATGAGGATACCGACGGCATCCTCGATTTGATTGGTCGCGCTCTCGACTCACTGAGGATGGGGGCGCGTGTGGATCATGCACTTGCCTCTATCGGGCAGCGCTTTAAGCAGTCCTCAATGGAACTGGCCAGTGTCCGCGATGATCTTGCCCATTACCTCTCAACCGTTGAAGCCGATCCCGAGGCCTTGGCTGCGTTGCACTCTCGCCGATCCTCCCTGCGTCAACTGATGGAGGGGAGGGCAAGCGATATTCCCTCACTTCTCGAGTGGGAGAAGAACTCACGTTCACGCCTTGACGCACTTACTGCTCAACACGACAGTCCAGAGGTTGTGGAGAAGGACCTTGAAAAGGCTCAAGCGCAGGTGCTCATAGCTGGTGAGGCACTGGCTCAGTCCCGTCGGCAATTGGCGGAAGAGCTTAGCTCAAAGGTGACACGCGAACTTCACTCTCTTTCGATGCCTGATGCGTCTTTTAGCGTCGATTGGGAGAAACACACCCCGCAGTCTCATGGTCTTGAAGACCCTGTGATGCTCCTCCAACCACACCCGCAGGCACCGCCGAGGCCCCTAGGCGTGGGTGCCTCGGGAGGCGAACTCTCCCGCGTCATGCTTGCCTTAGAAGTGATCTTGGGGGAGTCCGACAGCGATGTCACCTTCATTTTTGATGAGGTTGACTCGGGAATTGGCGGGAAAACGGCAGTGGAGGTTGGCGCGCGCCTTGCTCGACTTGCTGAGCATCATCAAGTCATTGTCGTGACTCACCTTGCGCAGGTCGCTGCTTATGCCGATCACCATCTCTATATCGAAAAGTCGGATGGCCGGACCTCGATCCGTGTGCTTGAGGGTGAAGAACGCGCCGCTGAGCTTGCGCGCATGATGAGTGGGGATGCGCACTCTGAGGCGGCGCGCCGACATGCTTATGAGCTCCTAGGCCAGGACATGCCACAATCGAAGGCGTGACGGAAGAAAAATCAGGATTTTCAGGTAGCGATGCTACCTCGATTGAGGGACGTGTATGGATCGCCAGAGACCTGCACCAGAAGGTTCCTCAGCTCGACAACGGTGATTTTTTACTGATTGAGGACAACGATCTCACTCAGGCAGACGCGGAGCTTCTTATTGAAAGCGGCGCGCAAGTTGTGATTAATGCACAGCTTTCAGTGACCGGCCGTGTTCGAAGCCGCGGCCCCCAGGCACTTCTTGACGCGGGCATTGTGCTAATTGATGATTGCGGACCAGATGTCTGGGCCCTCAAAGACGGCGATACGGTGAGGATCGTTGGTTCAGAAATTCAAAGTAAGGGAAAGCGAATCGCGCAAGGGAACCGATATGATTCGCGCTCTCCGCTAGAAGATGAGCTTCCCGACGCTGATCAGACTCTCTCCGACCAGCTTCAGGCTTTTGAAGCATCCACCGCGGCATTCCTAGAAAATGAAGGCGCTGCGGTTCTTCACGGCGAAGGCTATCCGAAGCTGTCAACAAAGATTGCGGGTCAGCAGGTTCTTCTGGTGTGTGATTCCCCGCGGTCCAGCCAGCAATTGAAAGACCTTCGTCAGTGGATCCGTGACACGCAGCCTATTGTGGTCGCGGTAGAGGGTGGTGCGCTTCGCGCACGTCGTGCCCATCTAAAGCCGGCAATCATCGTCGGTGATATGACTGAAGTATCAGACAGAATCCTGCGTAGCGGCGCCGAAATTGTTGTTCCGCGTGCTCATGATGGTGATCAGGGGCGTGATCGTCTTAATCGTATGGGGATCGATTATCACCAGGTCGATCTCACTGCAGCAGCAGTTGATGTGGCAATCAGCGTTTTGAGCTTTATGGATCCTGCCGCAATTGTTGTTGCGGGGGATGCTCGCGAGCTTGAGGACTATCTTGAGCTCTCGCGTTCGGTTGTCACGCCCGCGTTCTTGATCCGTTTGCGAGCCGGTGATCTTTTGATTCCGGCGCGTGCTGTCAGCGCTACTTATCGAAGCCGTATCCGCGGTGGCTCCCTTTTCCTCTTGTCATGTGTCCTTCTAATCTCAATGGGCGTTGCGCTCTGGTCAACTCCATGGGGACACGACCTATTTACCGGTGTGTGGGATTGGGTTTCGCACCTGTGGTCCCCGACGAATTCAGCAACCTCTGAGCTAGCCAACTGGGCTGGCGCACTCACTGCTTAAGGAAGATATCTCATGGTGAATTTTCGCTATCACATTGTTTCTTTGATCGCGGTGTTTGTTGCGCTGTGCCTAGGCGTTGTCCTCGGTGCGGGACCGCTTCAGTCGCGAATTTCTTCAGGTTTGGCGTCAAAGGCCACCACGGCCTCGTCAAACGAGGCGCTTGCCCAGGCACAGAACAACGGCAAGATTGAAGCACGTGCTGTTTCTGAACTCGCACAGAGCCGACTCAATGGTTCTCTGAACGGGGTTTCGGTTGCGCTAGTAACAGTGCCGGGAACAGATTCAGCGGATGTCGACTCAATGCGTCAAACCCTCGGACAGGCTGGTGCGCAGGTTTCGGGCGAGGCCGAGTTGACGAATACGTGGCTGAGCGCAGATTCTGCGACTTTCCGTAGTACATTGTCGACGCCTCTTGCCTCGCACTTGAGCGGTTTGCCAGCAGATGCGGGGGCCGAGGCAGTGATTGCGCAGGCGATCGTGTCTTCATTGACTCAATCCGGATCTGAGCCTGATCTTGTTAAGCAAATCCTCACGGGTGGAGATACCCCCATTATGAAGATTTCTAAAGATCCTCAGGGTGGCGCTCAGGCAATCATCGTTATTGGTCCCAGAGCAAACACGACCTCTACGAATGAGACTTCTGCGGCTGCTCCTTTGGCTTCGCAAGCATCATGGGAAGGCTTGGCGAAGATGATTGGTAACGCGCCGGTCGGTGGCGTTATTTTTGGCGATGCCTCGAATGACCGTTCCACCATTAGCGCCCTACGCAATGCAAACGTTGCGGCAACGACCGTTGATCAGGTTGGAACGACACAGGGAACGATTTCCGCGGTCTTGGCCCTTAAGGATGCTCACGCGAGTGCCCGCTCCTTCGGTGTCGGTAGCGGCGCGACCTCAATCTTCCCTCCCGCTCAGTGAGGGACAATAGAGCCGTGAGTGGATTTCAAGATGAGCATGTCCCTGTTCGTTTAGTGTCGTCTCAGACTGTTTTTGAAGGAAAAGTCTTCGATATCCAACGTGATGAGCTGACTCTTGCGCACTCAGAACTACCCATTGTTCGTGAATACATGGGACACCCTGGTGCAGTGGTTATCGTCGCGCTACGCGGAGACGAAGGCAATGAGGAAATTCTTCTGGAACGTCAGTATCGTCATCCGGTCCGCGCAAAACTGTGGGAAGTGCCTGCCGGGCTCCTTGATATTCCGGGCGAAGACCCACTGATTGGTGCTCAGAGAGAATTGGCTGAAGAAGCTGATTTGACGGCAAAACACTGGGACGTTCTTCTCGACATCTTCAATTCCCCAGGATGTTCGTCTGAATCGATTCGAATCTTCCTTGCGCGAGGCCTGGAGTCGACAGGTGAAACTTTTGACCGCGAGGATGAAGAAGCTGATTTTGAATACCAGTGGGTGAGTCTTGATGAGGCGGTGACCGCGGCACTTGATGGGCGCCTTCATAATGCGTCAACTGTGTCTGCCGTACTTGCAACAGATGCGGCACGTCGTCGCGGCTGGCAGCTCCGTAGCCTCTCATCTCAATGGCTTCGCTGACTGAAGGACCTTGGACCTAAGACTTGTGATGCGAGTCGCGCGAATCGGGCGGTATTTCGCAACGAAAATGTTTCATAAAGAGCGTATGCTTTTCATGAGATTCAAGAGTTGTGAATGTAATTCGCTTGGAGGGCAGCGTGGAGAGCAGTGATGCGCGCACCCGGCAGCAGGTACGTGACCTTGTTGTTGAGAAGGGGCCGGTAACCGCCTCGACAATTGCGCGCATTCTTGGACTGACGACCGCCGCAGTGCGTCGTCACCTCACCATCTTGCTTTCCGATAACGAAATTGCTGAGCACGAACCGGGACAGGTAGGGCGACGTGGGCGCGGACGTCCTGCACGCCACTATGTTGCCACTGCTCGGGCGCACGAAAAACTTGCTGAAAGTTACTCGGACCTTGCCTCTAAAGCTCTCGGATACCTTGGGCAGGTTGGCGGGGGAGAAGCGATTGATTCTTTTGCTGCAGCTCGCTCTCGAGAAATCGAAAGGCGTTATGCAGCTACGGTTCGTGAGGCAGGTAGTGACCCGAGGCTGCGGGCACAAGCACTCGCAGATGCACTCACTGCTGATGGGTACGCAGCAACGGTTCGCGATATAGGTCGCGGCGGGTATGCTGTCCAGCTCTGCCAGGGGCATTGCCCAATTAGGCAGGTTGCTGGTGACTTCCCACAGCTGTGTGAGGCTGAGACCGCCGCGTTTTCGCGACTGCTCAATGTTCACGTTCAACGACTTGCAACACTTGCGGGTGGGGAACACGTGTGCACAACCAATATTCCGGTTTCTGCACCTGTGATCTCTCCCGCGGCGCGAGCTGCTCTTCGCAAGTAGCAGCGCATCACTGAAATAACCGAATTGACGAGGAAAAATATGACCCAGTCACCACCGGTCACCGACGCAACTACTCAGATGAGTGACGATGAGATCATCAGCTCCATCGGCGCATACGAGTACGGGTGGCACGATAACGATGACTATTCGAAAGATGTCCCCCTTGGTATTAACGAGTCGGTTGTCCGTTTTATCTCTGATGTAAAGGACGAACCGCAGTGGATGCGCGAACGGCGTTTGAAGGCGCTTGAGTTATTCGAGCGTAAGCCGATGCCGACGTGGGGTCCTGATCTTTCGGGTGTCGATTTCGATGCCTTCAAGTACTACGTGCGTCCCACAGATCGTCAGGTGAATGACTGGGAAGATCTCCCCGAAGAAATTCGTGATACCTACGATCGTCTGGGCATTCCCGAGGCCGAGAAGAACCGCCTGGTTTCTGGCGTCGCTGCTCAGTATGAATCCGAGGTCGTCTACCAGCAGATCCAAGATGACTTGGAGAAGCAGGGCGTAATCTTCACTGACACCGACACCGGTTTGCGTGAGCATCCCGAGATTTTCGAAGAGTACTTCGGCAAGTGCGTTCCGGCTGGAGACAACAAGTTTTCTGCTCTGAATACCGCAGCATGGTCTGGTGGTTCCTTCGTTTACGTCCCGCCGGGTGTACACGTGAACATTCCTCTTCAGGCCTATTTCCGTATCAACACCCAGGCAATGGGTCAGTTCGAACGGACCCTGATTATTGCTGACGAAGGTTCCTACGTTCACTACGTCGAAGGTTGCACCGCTCCTATTTACGATGAGAACTCTCTGCACTCCGGTGTCATTGAGATTTTCGTGAAGAAGGATGCGCGCGTTCGTTACACCACGGTGCAGAACTGGTCGACAAACGTGCTGAACCTCGTGACTCAGCGTGCAATGGTCGACGAGGGCGGCACCATGGAATGGGTTGACGGCAATATGGGTGCTGCTATCACGATGAAGTACCCTGCTTGCTTCCTCATGGGTGAGCATGCTCGCGGTGAAACTCTCTCTATTGGTTTCGCTGGTCCGGGGCAGCAGCAAGATACCGGTGCAAAGATGGTCCACATGGCACCTCACACTTCTTCTTCGATCGTGTCGAAGTCGGTGTCTCGTGGTGGCGGCCGCACTTCCTACCGCGGTCTTGTTCAGATCAATGCACGCGCTCGTCACTCGAAGTCCAACGTGCTCTGTGACGCGCTTCTTGTGGACAAGGTGTCGCGTACTGATACTTATCCCTACGTCGATGTCCGTACTGATGACGTCGAAATGGGACACGAAGCAACTGTTTCTAAGGTTTCCGCCGATCAGCTCTTCTATTTGATGAGCCGCGGTTTGGATGAGAACGAGGCGATGGCGACAATCGTCCGCGGCTTTGTTGAGCCGATCGCCAAGGAACTCCCCATGGAATATGCCCTTGAATTGAACCGACTCATTGAGTTGCAGATGGAAGGATCTGTTGGCTGATGACGACCCAAGAGACCGCTGCCCGTCCGCATTCTCACGGAGCGGGAGCACCCGTAGCACATTCGTCCCGAGGCGATCGCCCCACTTCTTTCTCTCTTGAAGAGATTCCTGCCCCTCATGGGCGCGAGGAAGATTGGCGTTTTACTCCGCTTCGTCGAATTGAAAAACTATTTGATCCCAACTTCTTTGAGTCACAGCCCTTGGGCTTGCAGGTGAACGCACCTGCTGAAGTGACTGTTGAAGAGGTCGGGCGCGATGATTCGCGTCTGGGAAGCGTTCTCGCCCCTGGCGACCGCACGTCGGTTGTTGCCTGGAATGCTTTCACCCGCGCACAAATCGTCACTGTTCCTCCGCGTACCGAGGTCACCGATCCCGTCATGATTGATATTGACGGTGATGAGCATGCCCGCGTTCAGCACCTGCTTGTCAGTGTTGGAAGCCAGTCTGCCGCAACCGTTGTTATTAATCACCGAGGCGGCGGTCAAGGTGCGCTCAACCAGACAGTTGAGATTGAGGCAGGTGACGCCTCGGATCTGACTATCGTTTCAATTCAGGAATGGGACGATACCTACGTACACGCATCGAATCACCGCATTGCGATTGGACGCGATGCAAAGGTTCGCCACATTGTGGTTAGCCTTGGTGGCGACCTTGTACGTATCTGCTCTGATACTGATTATCGCGGTTCTGGCGGCGAATTGACCATGCTCGGTCTGTACTTCGTCGACTCTGGACAACACCTTGAGCACCGAGTGTTCGTTGACCACTCGCAGCCAAATTGCTACTCCCGTGTGACATACAAGGGTGCACTTCAGGGCAAAGACGCACATTCGGTGTGGATCGGGGACTGCCTGATTCGCGAGGCTGCCGATGGAACCGATACCTACGAACTCAACCGTAACCTCGTACTGAGCGAAGGAGCGAAGGCCGACTCCGTTCCTAACCTCGAAATTGAAAACGGTGAAATCGTCGGTGCCGGACATGCATCCGCAACTGGACGCTTTGATGATGAACAGCTCTTCTACCTGATGAGCCGAGGCATCGACGAAGCTGATGCACGTCGTTTGGTAGTTCGCGGATTCTTCGCCGAACTTATTGAACAAATTGGCGTTCCGCAGGTTCAAGAACACCTGATGAACGCAATTGAAAAGGAACTGGAACGCGCCGCTCTTGGCGCCTGAGGCTACACGACAGTAGGACGACAACTACAGTGCGGCGTCTAGCGCCGAAGAGGAGAAAAAATGTCGACTTTGACTATTAAAGACCTTCACGCATCCGTTGAGACCGCTGAAGGACCGAAGGAAATTCTGAAGGGCGTGAACCTGACCATTAATTCCGGTGAGATTCATGCAATCATGGGCCCCAACGGCTCGGGCAAGTCAACTCTTGCCTACGCTCTTGCAGGACACCCCGCTTACGAAATCACCAGTGGCGAGGCTTACCTCGATGACGCTTCAATTCTGGACATGAGCGTTGATGAGCGCGCGAAAGCTGGCCTTTTCCTGGCAATGCAGTACCCGGTTGAAGTTGCTGGTGTTTCGGTTTCGAACTTCCTGCGTACAGCAAAGACTGCAGTTGACGGTCACGCACCCCAGATTCGTCAGTGGGTGAAAGACGTGAACCAGGCAATGGAGAATCTGCGGATGGATGCTTCCTTCGCAGAACGCGACGTTAATGTTGGCTTCTCCGGCGGTGAGAAGAAGCGTCTCGAGATTCTCCAGATGGAGCTGCTCAAGCCTTCCTTCGCGATCCTTGATGAGACCGACTCTGGTCTGGATGTCGATGCGCTCCGCATCGTTTCTGAGGGCGTCAATCGTGTCCATGGCAATACCGGCTGCGGAGTTATGCTCATCACGCACTACACCCGTATTCTGCGCTACATCAAACCCAGCCACGTTCACGTCTTTGTTAACGGCCAGGTTGCAGCTCAGGGCGGTCCTGAACTTGCTGATGAGCTGGAAGAGAACGGCTACGATTCTTACCTGGAGAAGTGAGCTTTCTCGGTGACTGAAGACTTTTCACTTCAAGAGCTCTCGCGACTGCGTGCCGACTTTCCCATCCTTGGGAGGGTCGGCCGCGGTGGCAAGCCCATTGCCTATCTCGATTTCAGCGCGACTTCGCAAAAGCCCGTGCAGGTCATCGATGCGATCAGTAATTTTTACCGCACCAGTAATGGGGCAGTACATCGTGGGACGCATCTGCTGGGTGATGAGTCGACTGCTGCCTTCGAAGAAGGACGTTCGATTCTGGCTGATTTTATTGGCGGTCGCGCCAATGAGATCGTTTGGACAAAGAACGCGACAGAGGCAATTAATTTAGTTGCACTGGCAATGCGAAACGCATCGCAAGACAGCAGTGCAAAGCCGTCACCTGTCAAGCTTTCGGCGGGGGATAACATTGTTATTACCCGAGCAGAGCATCACGCAAACCTAGTTCCATGGCAGCAGCTCTGTGCTGCAACCGGGACGGAACTTCGCTGGCTCGACCTTCATGAAGATGGCCGGATTGATTGTGAGACTCTTGGGGTAATCGATGAACACACGCGTCTGGTTGCCTTCACACATGTGTCGAATGTGACCGGTGCGGTTTCACCCGTTGAGCCGATCGTTTCGCGTGCACGTCAATGCGGCTCTCTTGTACTTCTTGATACCTGTCAGTCCAGCGCACATATGCCGGTCAATGTCAGGGAACTTGGAGTAGACTTTGCGGTCTTCTCATCGCATAAGATGCTGGGGCCAACCGGTATTGGAGCGCTGTGGGGGAGAAGCGAACTTCTTTCACAGATGCCGCCAGTTCTGACCGGTGGTTCGATGATCGAGGATGTCACCATGGAGTCCTCGACTTTCATGCCTGCCCCCGAGCGTTTTGAAGCCGGTAGCCAGCCGATCGCTCAGATCGTTGGCTGGAGTGCCGCTCTTCAATACCTCAGCGGTATCGGTATGGCACGCATTGCTGAGCACGAACGCATTCTGACTTCCTACATGTTGGAAGGCATTTCCGGAATTGACGGTGTTCGCGTCTTGGGACCGGGAGCGGATAAAGAGCGGATCGGTGTCGTCGCATTTGCCGTTGAGGGCGTGCATCCTCATGATGTTGGCCAAGTCTTGGATTCGCAGGACATCGCGGTGCGAGTTGGTCATCATTGTGCGATCCCGTTGCACCACTTCTTCGGAGTCCGTTCTTCGACGCGAGCATCCGTCGGACCGACAACAACTCGTGAAGAGATTGATCGTTTCATTGAGGCCTTAGGACAGGTTCGTTCCTACTTCGGAGGCAAATGATGTCAAGCCTTGAGCAGATGTATCAGCAGGTCATTCTTGACCATGCGCGTGAGCGCCACGGGACTGGTGATCCCTCAAGTCTTGCAGCCTCATCGCATCAGGTGAATCCGACGTGCGGAGACGAGACAACACTGGGTGTAAGTCTGTCTGACTCCGGTCAGATCGAGGCACTGACGTGGGATGGTGATGGCTGCTCGATTTCGCAGGCATCCCTCTCAATGCTCTCTGACATGGTGAGCGGAGCTGATTTGGAGCACGTCCGTGAACTCTATGCTGCCATGGAAAAAATGATGCATTCACGCGGACTGGGCGTGGATGACGATACCCTCGACCTCCTTGGTGATGCCGCTGCATTGGAGGGAACGTCACAGTTCCCGAATCGTGTGAAGTGTGCACTCCTTGGATGGTATGCATTGCGCGATGCTCTCGCGCAGCTCGGAACCGATATTGCAGGAGAAAACGAGTAATGGATACCTCTTCCAACCCGATGGCACAAACTGATGCCGTCGAGCAGCGCTTTGCCCCTGCGCCTTCTGCAGTTGCAAGCTCTGCCACGCCCGAGCAGGATTCTGCTTCTGCACCCGATGCGGCCTCGGCGAATGTATTCAATGTCGAAGGAACTGACATCATCGAAGGCGGAAGCATCGCTGGCCTTGATGTTCTTGAGGCACTCAAGGACGTCATCGATCCCGAACTAGGCATCAATATTGTTGACCTTGGTTTGGTCTACGGTGTCAAGGTTGCGACGGATGACTCAATTGTCATTGACATGACCTTGACCTCAGCGGCATGCCCCCTGACTGACATTATCGAGCGCCAGGCACAGATGGTACTGGCTTCGCTCTCGGATGATGTCTTGATCAATTGGGTCTGGATGCCCGCTTGGGGTCCTGACCGAATTACGAGCGATGGCCGCGAACAGCTCCGTGCGATTGGTTTTAACGTCTGAGCGAGTAGTGACGTGTCCGTGAACCCCTTCCGCTATGCTGGAGGGGTTCACCTGTACCAGAGGAAAGAGAAGCAATGACTGTGGCCGATGCTCCTGTTGTGCAGCCTGTACTTTTGGGCGGAGATTTTGGAGTTTATGCTCTTGCGCGTTCTTTCCACGAGGCCTACGGTGTGACCTCGATTGTGCTGTCTCATGCGCCGACTGTTGCGATCTCACGTTCAGCTTTTTGCCGGGTTGAGCCTATCGTTGCGCATGCTTCCGATGAGGAACTCCTGGCAACGCTTGGGAAACTCGCCGATACCTACGCGGATCGTGCTCTGGTCCTAGTTGCTAATCATGACCTTCATTCTGAATTTGTTGCGCGTCATTGGGATGCTCTGAGCCAAAATTACGCACTCCCATTTCCCTCGATGGACGTTATCGATCGCGTGACGGATAAGGGGGCCTTTGCTCAGCTCTGTGATGAGCTGGGAGTGCCTACACCGGCGACGCGTGTGGTGTCCTTCCGTGATTTTTCTGCCGAGGCTCCAGTGCGTCCCGAGATTCCGTTTACTTTCCCCGTGGTGGCAAAAGCCGCGCGCGGAAATGATTACGACGCCCTGGAATTCGAAGGAAAACGCAAGATCTGGTTTGTCGAGAGCCAAGAGGAACTCAATGATCTCTGGGATCTTTTGGGACGTGTTGGCTTCCGCGGTGACTTTATTGTTCAGGAACTGATTCCTGGAGATAACACGCAGATGCGTTCAGTGACCGCCTATGTCGACTCTCACGGGCATATGACTTTGATTGGTTCCGCACGAGTTTTATTGGAAGATCATGCGCCAACCATGATCGGTAATCCTGTTGCGATGATTACCGAGGCGTTTCCCCAGTTGTGGGAGGATGCACGACGCATTCTTGAAGCAGCTAACTATCGTGGCTTCGCGAACTTCGATGTGAAGATTGATCCCCGTGATGGTCGCGCGCTCTTCTTTGAAGTGAATCCTCGAATCGGGCGGAACTCTTGGTATATGACCGCGGCGGGACATAACCCCATGATTCCAATGGTTGATGATCTTGTTCGTGGTGTGGAACGCAGCCCTGAAGAAGTAAACGAGGAAATCCTCTATTCGATGGTTCCCGATCGATTGCTCCTGCGATACATCCGAGAGTCCGAACTTGCCCAGCGAGTACGTAGCTTGATTCGAGAGGGGAAGCGTTTCGATCCGCTCTTCTACTCAGCTGATTCAGACCTGCGCCGCTCGCTGACTCTTCACCTGCAAAAGCTCAATCACTACCGAAAGTTCCATAGGTACTATCCTCAAGCGAACGACCGTTCATTCTAAGGGGACTTTTCTTATGACAGATACACAGCTTCGTGAGATCACTGCTGAGGAAATGCGTATTGGCGCTGCCGGAGTGACTCCTCTGCCCATTGAACAGTCCGCAATTTGGGAACAGTACGAGGCCGTTGAGGGGCGCAAGCTCTGGGGACGTTTCGAGTATTCAGAAAACGGAAAGCGCATTGCTCTTGTTGCGCTCTACGAGTACTCAATGCGAGGTGCGCGCTACCTTTGGGCGAAACACGGACCGGTGTGGCTTAAAGAGGCAACACCAAGCCGCGAACGCGCTTTCCGCGATGCACTTGGTCGGTACGTTCGTCAGAAAGACTCATCGATCGTTTTTATTCGCCTGAATGCGATCTTTAATGACACCGATCTTCGCGATGTCATGCAGATTATTACCTATGACCGCACCGTCATTATTCGCTCCTATGGTGGTGATGAGGAAAAGATCCTTGGGGATATGACGAAGGAAGGTCGGCGTCAGCTTCGGCGTTCGCGCAAGGCCTTGTCTGAAGTTCAAACAACGATCGCTGACGAGCATGCTCAGGCCGCGGAGGATTTCACTGAGTACTACGAGGTGCTGAAAGAGACTGCCGAACGCGATGGTTTCAGTCCTCACCCGGCTGAGGTCTACTCAACAATGCTGAAAGTCCTTGGCCCTGAGCATTCACGCCTCTTCGTGCTTCGAGTCGATGGGGAAGTGGTCGCATGGAATTTGATCCTTATCAACGACCGTCAGGCTGAATGCTATTACGGCGCAACGACCGCGAAGGCCCGTAAATTGGGAGCAATGCCTGAGCTTGATGTTCAGTGTGCCATCATCTTGGGACCTGAGCTTGACGTCAATGGCGGTATCGACCTGATGGGAATTCACTCACCTCGGGTTCCCGAACTATTTACAGTCGGGAAATACAAGTTGAGTTTTGCACAGGGCTATACAGACGTCCCGGGAGCATGGGATCTGCCTCTGCGCCCGCGTCTGTATGCAGGTTTACGAAATCTGCTCTCAATTAAGCGTGCTCTTCGTTCGTGACATTGGGGCGAGGCGGCTACGATAGAAGGGTCCAAGCCTGCTGATTCTCGAAAGAGCGTTTGACACGCCATCGTATGCGTGCAGTCAGTGGGTAGAGATGGCGCAAGTCGCCAGAACCCGAAGGAGCACAGCTCGTGCCTGTTATCAACGCAACTATTGATGGTGTTGCGGTCGAAATTGAAGAAGGCTGCACCGGAACGCAGTACTACGAATCCCGCAGTGATGTCGTCGCTATGACGGTTGATGGGAACGCATGGGATCTTTCCCGCGAAATTCCTGCCGATGCAACTGTTGAAGCAATCACTCTGAATTCCCCAGCAGGCCTAGAGATCCTGCGTCACTCCTGCACTCACGTTATGGCGCAGGCAGTCCAAGAGATCTTCCCCGATGTCAATTTGGGAATTGGCCCCTTCATCACTGACGGCTTCTACTATGACTTCGGGAATATTGATTCCGTCACCCCTGAGCTCATGCGCGATATTGAAAAGCGCATGAAGCGCATCGTGAAGGAAGGCCAGGCTTTCCGTCGCCGTGTTGTCACTGAAGAAGAAGCACGCGAAGAACTTGCCGATCAACCCTTCAAGCTTGAGTTGATCAGCACCAAGGGTGGGGGAGCGCAGGAGGCCTCCGTCGAGGTCGGCGGTTCGGAACTCACCATTTACGACAATGTCCGCCGTGATGGAACCACCGCATGGAAAGACCTCTGCCGTGGACCCCACCTGCCTTCAACAAAACTCATCGGCAACGGATTTGCATTGACCAAGTCTTCATCCGCCTACTGGCGCGGCGACCAGGCTAATGATCAACTACAGCGAATCTACGGAACTGCCTGGGCCTCGAAAGATGACCTTGTCGCTTACCAAGAGCGACTCAAGGAAGCGGAACGACGCGACCACCGTCGCCTCGGTGCCGAACTTGATCTCTTCTCCTTCCCAGAAGAGCTGGGTGCGGGATTGCCGATCTTCCACCCCAAGGGTGGTGTGCTTAAGCGCGTCATGGAGGACTACGTCCGTGAGGCCCACATTGAAAATGGCTTCCTTTACGTGGGTACCCCGCACATCTCGAAGGAAGAACTATTCCATACTTCGGGACACCTTCCGTACTACGCGGATGGTATGTTCCCCCCGATGGATGATGATGGCCAGCTGTACTACCTCAAGGCCATGAACTGCCCCATGCACAACCTGATCTTCAGGAGCCGTGGCCGTTCGTACCGCGAGCTTCCCCTGCGTCTCTTCGAATTCGGTACTGTGTACCGAAATGAGAAATCCGGTGTTCTTCAGGGGCTTACTCGCGTTCGCTCCATCACCCAGGATGATTCGCACTCCTATGTGATGCCTGAGCAGGCAGCAGATGAAATTAAGCATCTCTTGAACTTCATTTTGAAGCTTCTACGTGACTTCGGATTGAGCGATTTCTATCTGGAGCTTTCCACTCGCGATACCGATGGGAAGAAGAAGGATAAGTTCATCGGCACCGATGAACAGTGGGAAGAAGCGACCGAAATTCTGCGTCGCTGCGCTGAAGAGACCGGTCTGCAGACCGTTCCCGATCCGGGCGGCGCGGCATTCTACGGCCCGAAGATTTCGATTCAGGCCAAGGATGCAATCGGTCGTACCTGGCAGATGTCAACGATTCAATACGACTTCAACCAACCCCACCGTTTCGGCCTGGAATACACCGCTCCCGATGGAAGTCACCGCGAGCCGGTCATGATTCACTCCGCGAAGTTTGGTTCGATTGAGCGCTTCATTGGTGTTTTGACTGAGCATTATGCCGGTGCTTTCCCCGCATGGCTCTCCCCGGTGCAGGTGCGCCTGGTCCCCGTTGCCGAGGCCTTCGACGACTACGTTGATACGGTTGCGCAGCGTTTGCGTGAACGTGGGATTCGCGTCGAAGTTGATCACTCTGATGATCGCTTTGGCAAGAAGATTCGCAATGCTGCCAAGCAAAAGGTTCCCTTCACCTTGATTGCGGGCGGGGAAGACCAAGAAGCGCAGGCAGTGTCCTTCCGCTTCCGCGATGGCTCCCAGCTCAATGGAGTTCCCGTTGACGAGGCGGTTGAGCGTATTGCTCACCACATCGCGACCCGCAATAACGCTGATCCCAGCGCTGAGGACTGATAACAATGAGTGACACTCTTCCGACCGAGGATTCCCGGGCATTTGCCGGCGTTCCCGACGGTTTCGATCGTCTATGGACTCCGTACCGAATGGCCTACATTAATGGCGATCACAAGCCCGCCGATTCCTCCTCGGAAGAGTGTCCTTTTTGTGTTGCACCATCGCGCACAGACGAAGAGGGACTCATCGTTCATCGCGGTGTGAGCTGTTTCGTTCTGATGAATCTCTTCCCGTACAACTCCGGGCATCTCTTGGTCTGCCCCTACCGCCATGTCTCTGACTACACGGATCTTACTGACGAAGAACGTATCGAACTCGGTCGTTTGACGGCCACTGCGATGCGTGTGGAGCGTGCGACGGCAAATCCCGCAGGATTCAATTTGGGTATGAACCAAGGCGATGTTGCAGGTGCGGGGATCGCTGCCCATCTTCATCAGCATGTTGTTCCTCGGTGGGCTGGAGATGCAAACTTCTTCCCAATCATTGCCCGCACCAAGGCAGTGCCAGAACTACTTGAGGATGCGCGTGCTCGCTTAGCCGCTGCATGGCCCATATCATCGGAGGAATAGTGCTTGGTAACCACGGACGCTCGATAACGAAAGCTATTTTTACTCCCGTCGCAAGAGTGCTCGTAGCAGCGCACATCACTCCCAATATGGTGACTATTGCCGGAACCGTTGTGACAATCGCAGTTGCTGTTACGACCTTTCCTTTTGGCTACCTTTGGCAAGGCGCCCTCGCTCTCGCTGTCGTCCTTTTCTGCGACTCGATTGATGGTGTTCTCGCGCGAATGAGTGGGACATCATCGCCATTTGGTGCCTTTTTGGATTCGACAATGGACAGGCTGGGCGATGGAGCGGTCTTCGGTTCATTGACTGCCTTCGCGATTTTCAGTATGGAAAGCTCACCATCGAGGACTGTATCGATCGTTGCAGGCCTTATTACGATCGTTGGTGCTGCTACCGTGTCCTATTCGCGAGCACGAGCTGAATCAATTGGGGTTATCGCAAAGGTCGGTATTGCTGAGCGGACGGACCGTCTCATCATTGCTTTGTTGGGAGCTGCACTATACGGGTGGGGCGCACCCGCAGTAGTCTTCGCAGCAAGTTTGTGCTGGGTTGCTTTTGCATCAATCGTCACTGTTATTCAGCGGGTGCATTTCACAGCAACGCATCTTCCTTCGCCCCAGGAGTCCTAATGTCAGGACGCGCCTTGGTATGGGCTTTCCGAGTAGTTCCTCGACTGCCTTTTTCGTTTGTGACATGGCTCGGCAGGCGTGGAGCCGATCTCATGTGTCTACTCAATGGTTCCAGCGTGCGCAGAATGCGAGCCAACCATGAGCGTGTTTTAGGGCGTAAGATTTCGCGACGCGAGCTTCGAGATGCCGTGCGCTCGCATATCAATGCTTATGTTGAGCAGTTGAGTTTTGGGGGCAGGGTTGGTGAAAAGCTTCGTGCACGTGTTGATCTGAGCCAAGCACAAGAATTCCTTCGGCTAGCCGGCGAAGGTCCAGTTGTTTTGGCCTTACCGCATGCGGGAACCTTTGATCGTGTCGGTGCGGCTGTCTGTGCACAGGGCATTTCCGTACTTACTGTTGCCGAGAGATTGAATCCTCCTGAGCTTTTCGATGCCTTCTTGAAACTGCGCACGGACGTCGGGATGGAGATTATCGGAGTCTCACCGGGAGATAGTGTTTTTCACTCTTTGCTTGAGCAAGCAAAGGGCAGGAAAAACCTTGTGATCCCGCTTCTTGCTGATCGCGATATTTCCGGAACCGGTATTGAGGTTCAGTTCGGTACCAAGCCTGCTTTGGTTGCCGCGGGACCAGCAGCGCTTGCACGAGCGCTCAACGCCCCGCTTATTGCTGGGGTTGTGTCAGATGTTGATGCTTCTGGCACCCCAGAATTTGTGCGTTTGGAAGTTACTGAGAATCTCTACGATCCGCAGGTCAAGGATGATGATGTACCTGAGCTCACCCAGAAATGGGTGACTGCGCTCCTTCCAATTCTTCAACGTCGGATTCGTGAGTGGCATATGATGCAAGCAGTTTTTGTTGAGGATTTAGATCCGGAGCGTTTGGCTCGGGCGCGTAAGCGCGCGGCACAGAAAGGAGAATAGGTGAGAGTCGGTATTGTTAACCCTTACTCCTGGGATGTGCCCGGTGGCGTTCAATTTCACATCCGTGATTTCGCACTGGAGCTTATGAAGCGGGGACACGAGGTGAGTGTTCTTACTCCGGCGAAAAATACCGATGACTTGCCCGAGTGGATTACTACCGTCGGTTCATCGGTTGCTGTTCCTTTTAATGGTTCAGTAGCACGTCTCTCCTTTACCCCCTTGGCTAACATGCGTACGAAGCGTTGGATTGATGAAGGCAACTTTGATCTTCTTCATGTCCACGAACCAGAAGTCCCCTCTATTTCAATGCTGGCGTTGCGTGCGGCAGAGATTCCGGTTGTTGGAACTTTCCACGCAGCATTGGACTATTCCTTCTCTCGTTCCGTTTCTTCCTCCGCGCTCGACCCGCTATTGGAGAAACTTGCTGCCCGTATTGCTGTTTCAGCAGAAGCACGCCGGACACTTGTTGAACATAACGGTGGCGATGCGGTGATTATCCCCAATGGGGTTGATACTCATTTCTTCGAGCAAGCCCAGATCAAACCTGAATGGGAAGCAACTCCACAGCGCCCGGTCGTTGTTTTCCTCGGCCGTCTTGATGAGCCTCGGAAGGGGCTGCCAGTCTTCTCTGCAGCGATAGAAACGGTGCTTGCAGAAATCCCGGGTGCTCGCTTTCTTATTGCTGGACGCGGAAACGCACATGAATACCGCTCACAATTGGAGCGCTTTGGGGACTCAGTTGAGTTCCTTGGCGGCGTGAGCGATGAAGATAAGGCTTCCTTACTGAAGGGAGCATGTGTTTATGTTGCTCCCCAAACCGGTGGGGAATCCTTCGGGATTGTTCTTGTCGAGGCGATGGCAGCCGGTTGTGCGGTACTTGCCTCTGATCTCGAGGCCTTCAGGGCAGTCCTTGAACAAGGAGAAGTAGGCGCGCTATTTGAGACCGGAAATAGTCAGGACCTAGCTCGTCAACTAATCAGACTTCTTCGTGATTCTGAGGAACTTGCAACGCTTGCACGCCGTGGAGAAGCGGCGAGTTCCCGTTATGGATGGGATACGGTTACCGACCAAGTCTTAGCTTTGTATCAGACCGTCTTAGCCTCTGCGCAAGCGCAGCCCTCGGACCCGACGACGCTTGATCTTATTCGTGGCAGGAACGAGGCCGAAGACGATGAGTAATACTTTGATCCTTGTTCTTTTAGTTCTTGTTTTGGTCGCACTGGCGTTTCTTGTGCGCCAATCAGCAATTCTTGCAACAAGACTTGACCGTCTTCATTGGCGGATTTTGACGACAAGGGATTCGCTGGCACTTCTTCTTGATGAACGAGCACGCTATAGCGAGAGGATCGCTGACTATCCGGGGTTCACCTCTGACGAATCTCAAGAGATCCGTGAGGCCTCGACAAGAGCGCGCCGGCAGATGATTCCTCTTGTTGCCGACGGACTTGACCGACGAACAAACGAAGCGAGCATCCGCGACGCCCAAACACGTGAGAAGGTCATCGAATTTTTCGATATTCAGTCGCAACTTTCAAGAATTCTTCGAAGCGCGCTTAATGTAAAGCTCCGCAAAGAGATTGATGCCGATGATTATTGGTCTCGCGAACTTCGCGAACTAGACCAAGCCTCCTATAAAGTCCAATTAGCACGATCAATGCATAACCTTTACGTTACTCAGACGCATAAGATTCGTGAGAGAAGCTGGGTGCGGATTGCGCATCTTGCAGGACATGCGCCAACGGCTCAGACAATTGATTTTGATGACGACACGATTGAAGATGGATACGGCTATTAAATGAGTGAAACACACCCGCGTTGGGGAGGTCCCGGTGAGGACTATCGGCTGAAAAAGATCAGAACGACCGAAGCCGAACTCTTCGGTCCTGACGACCCAGCACCCGCACAAGCTCCCACATGGCGAATTCCTCAACGCGTCCGCTCCTTGCCTTTCCTTGAAATTATCTTCACAATTTTGGGGACCATCGGTGTCATCGTTCTCATGGTGACCTACGTACGTACGGGTGGTGTCGTCTCCGCTGCAGTGATGACAAGCTTGGCATTAATTCCGCTTGTTATTGTCCTCGGAGTGCTGAGCTACCTTGATCGCTGGGAGCGTGAGGGCTGGAAATCTAATTTCATCTGCTTCATTTGGGGAGCAGGTGTTGCAACGCTTTCTTCGTTGGTTGTCAATAGCACCTTAAATCTGGATCTTGCTCGCACGCTTGGTGATCAAGATTCCGCAGCGGTCATTGTTGCTGTGTTTGTTGCGCCGGTTGCTGAAGAATTCTTCAAGGGCATTGGTGTCATCATCTTCATCCTTGCACGTCGAAATTCCATCAATTCGCGGCTTGACGGTCTGATCTGCGGAGGAATTGTTGGTGCCGGCTTCGCCTTCATTGAGAATATTCAGTACTTCCTGAGAACGAGCTCTTCGGGTGCGTTTATGCTGACAACGACGGTATTTACCCGAGGGATCCTTTCGCCATTCGTCCATCCGATGGCAACCTCGTTTACTGGAATGGCCATCGCACTTGTTTTGATTCGCCGCTACGGTGCGCTGTGGAGCACTATTCGAGTCTTCCTTGGTTACCTAACCGCGGTGTTCTTCCATGGCCTATGGAACTTTCTTGCGAGTAATAACGGTATCGGAGGTTGGTTCCATTCCTACATCACCATCGAAGTCCCGCTTTTTACATGTTGGTTCATCTATCTGATTACGCAATCTTCACGTGAAGCAAAACATATCCAGCAGGGGTTAACTCCCTATGTCGTTCAAGGCTGGGTGCTTCCTGTGGAGCTTCAAATGGTTACCGACCGTGCGCAGCGTCGAAATGCTGTCAAGTGGGCTGCTAGCGCAGGTTCAGAGGCACGTAAGGCAATGAACTTCTTCTTGAATTCTCTTGCCGCCATTGGTCTTGATGAGTATGCGCGTCCCTTACGAAAGCGCGAGGATCCCGCACGCGATGCTTACGATCGTGAACTGCTTACGAAAGCAGTGGAAGCGCGGAAGAAGTTCCTCTCCTTGACGGAACTTTCACAAGCGGCACGTCGGGTAAGCGCGTGAGCGTTCTACAGTGGCCTCGTGATGAGGAAGGCTTCCCACATCGTGAGGCAGCGCGGGTAATTCTCATCGACGAACGAAATCGCGTTCTTCTGGTAAGAGGACACGATGCTGACAATCCCACGCGCTCATGGTGGTTTACCGTTGGCGGGGGAGTTGAGGACGGGGAAACAAGCCAAGCAGCTGCCCTTCGAGAGGTCTTCGAAGAGACCGGTATACAGCTCAAGCAGAAGGAACTCCTTGGGCCGGTAGCTCGCCGACAGGCCGTATTCGACTTTAAGAGTCTCGTTGCTCGCCAAGATGAAGAGATTTTCTGGGCACGCGTTCAAGCCCAGCCTCTGAGCGATTCTCATTGGACCCCAGAAGAACAACGAGTGATCGATGAATACCGTTGGTGGGATCTTGACGAGCTCGAGAAATATGCCGAGAACCATGAGGTATACCCACGCTCACTGTGCGATCTTATTGGGCAATGTCTTCACGGATGGGATGGAACTGTAAGCGTCATTGAATAACTAGAGTTAGCCCCCTGCGATGATGACTCACGCAGGGGGCTAACTCTAAGTTCTTACGAACTATCGGGTCACAATTGTTCCCTTGGGGACGACGGTAATTCCTGATTCCGTGACCGTGAAGCCACGCTCGAGATCGTGTTCCAAATCGACACCGACGATCGCGCCCTCTTCAACGACGACGTTCTTGTCCAGGATTGTCTTCACGACCTGCGAGGAACGACCGACACGCACACCGTGCATGATCACTGAGTCAGTGACTTGTGCCCATGAATGGACATAGGAATTTGGAGAAACAATGGAGTGGTAGACCTCGCCACCCGAAATAATCACCCCGGGCGAAACGAAGGAGTCAACTGCATGCCCCATACGCGAATGCTCGTCTCCGTAAACGAACTTTGCAGGAGGCAATGAGCCATCCAAAAGCGTCATCGTGGGCCAATCCCTGTTGTAGAGGTTAAAGACGGGATGAACGCTAATGAGGTCCATATTTGCCTCGTAGTAGGCATCCAAGGTACCGACGTCGCGCCAGTAATCGCGGTCTCGATCCGTCGAACCGGGAACAACGTTGTCCTTGAAGTCGTAGTAGCCGCACATTCCACGCTCAACGAACCACGGAATGATATTCCCACCCATATCGTGCTTCGATAGGGGGTCCTCAGCATCTTCTCGAAGCGCGGCAATCAGATCCTGAGTTGTGAAGACGTAGTTGCCCATTGAGGCCAGAACCTGGGTGGGATCGTCCTCGAGGCCAACTGGATTCTGAGGCTTCTCAACGAAGCGATCGACGTGGCCATCCTTGCCTTCGATTACACCGAGGGCCGATGCGACTTCGATGGGCTGACGAATTCCTGCGACGGTTGCGGGAAGCCCGGAATCGATGTGGTGCTGGACCATCTGTGAGAAGTCCATGCGGTAAATATTGTCAGCGCCAGTGATGACAATATAGTCGGGATTTTCATCATCAACGATGTTGAGTGACTGGTAAATCGCATCAGCGCTTCCCAGGTACCAGTGTGGCCCACGACGCTGTTGGGCAGGAACTGGAGCAATGAAATTGCCAAGCAGGGGAGAGGTGTACCAGGTCCGGGTTACGTGCCTGTCCAGTGAATGCGACTTGTACTGAGTCAGTACAACGATCTTCATATAGCCAGAATTGACCATATTTGATAGTGAGAAATCAATGAGTCGGTAATGACCACCGAAGGGAACGGCCGGCTTTGCCCGATCCATGGTGAGAGGCATTAGCCTTTTACCTTCGCCTCCGGCTAGAACGATCGCGAGAACATGATTTTTAGCCATGGCTCTAGAGTATGCGTAAATTCGTGATTTTGGTTGCGGATTTTAGAACGTGGTGAAGAACATATTGAGAGAGAAATTTCCGCTAAGCTAGAAGCACCCGTGCGTCGAAGGAGCTCACATGCGCGTTGACTTGTTGACCAGAGAATACCCGCCACATGTTTACGGAGGCGCGGGAGTTCATGTTACTGAATTAGCTAAGGTTCTCCGCTCTCGGGTGGATGAGCTTCGTATTCATGCTTTTGACGGTCCCCGTGAAGATGCGGGAGAGGTCATTGGATATTCGGATCTGCCGGAGCTGGCACATGCCAACCCTGCTTTACGTACGCTCGGCGTTGATATTGCCATCGCTGCGGATACAGTTGGCGCCGATCTGGTGCACTCACATACCTGGTATGCAAATTTCGCCGGGCACCTATCATCTTTGATGAACGACATTCCCCACGTCGTGACGGCTCATTCATTGGAGCCGCTGCGCCCGTGGAAGGCTGAGCAGCTCGGTGGGGGGTACCGCGTCTCCTCTTTCGTTGAGCGTTCTGCGTACGAGGCCGCGGCAGGCATTGTTGCAGTTTCACACGGAATGCGCGAGGACATTTTGCGTGCCTATCCCGCCGTGGATCCCGACCGAGTTCATGTCATCCACAACGGAATTGATCTGTCTCAATGGCATATTCCATCAACCGATGCTGAGAAAGAACATCAGGTTAAGGTCCTTGAGCACTGGGGGGTAGATCCGGACAGGCCTTCAGTGATCTTCGTTGGCCGAATTACTCGCCAGAAGGGACTGCCGTACTTCCTGCGCGCCGCACGTCGTCTTCCCGAGGAAGTCCAGGTTATCCTGTGCGCTGGTGCGCCAGACACTCCGCAGATTGCCGCCGAAGTTGAAGGACTGGTCGCCGAGTTGCGCGATAGTCGTAATGGTGTCGTTTTGATCTCCGAAATGCTACCCCGTGCCGATCTTATTGCCCTCTTAAATGCTGCGACTGTCTTCATTACGCCTTCGATCTATGAACCTCTTGGCATCGTCAATTTGGAAGCTATGGCTGTTGGTCTACCTGTTGTTGGAACAGCAACGGGCGGTATTCCAGATGTCATTGTTGATGGTGAAACAGGTTATCTTGTGCCGATCGAGCAGCTTCATGACGGGACTGGGACTCCGTTAGATCCTGAGCAATTCGAAAGTGATATGGCTGATCGCTTGATCGAGGTGCTGTCGTCGCCTGAGAAGGCTCATCAAATGGGGCAAGCAGGTTTGCGCCGCGCACGTGATTATTTCTCGTGGGATGCGATCGGTGATAAGACTGTTGCCCTTTATCAGAAGCTCGTTCACTGAGCTGATGACTTTGAAGAGGACACCTACTGTGAGCTGCGGGATACTAAGACAATGAATACGGTAATTGAGCTCGATGACGTTGCTTTAACGCGTGGCGAAACCCAGATTTTAAACAACATCACGTGGAATACCCATCGCGGCGAGCAGTGGGCCGTTCTGGGTGCAAATGGGGCAGGAAAGACTTCTCTTGTTCGCGTTGCGAGCGGAAAAGTTCAACCGACAAGCGGAAGTGTTCGTTTTGATGGCAGTTCGATCACTGATCTCCAGCCCCAAGAACTTGCATCACGCTGCTCGTTAGTATCTTTGTCGACCACCCAACGACTACGTCCAAGTATGCGTGTGATTGATGTGGTGCGCTCAGCCGCTTGGGGGGTCTCTGCACCATTTGCAGAGACTTACGAAGATATCGATACCCAGCGTGCCCGTGACTTGCTCGGTTTATTTAGTGTTGATCACCTCGAGGAGCGTCCTTTCCACACCTTGTCTGAGGGCGAACGCCAGAGGATCGTTCTCGCACGCGGTTTGATGTCGGATCCCGAAGTACTCATTCTTGATGAACCAACTGCGGGCCTCGACCTTGGAGCGCGAGAGCTTCTCATTGCTGCCATGGAAGAGATCATCGCTGGGAAGAATGCCCCTCAGGTTATTTTGGTGACGCATCACCTTGAAGAAATTCCACAGGGGGTTACGCACGCAGCTGTGATGAAGGACGGAGAAATCTTCGCTGCCGGCACTGTCAATGAGGTGCTGAATGGCCGGGTACTTTCGGATGCCTTCGAACTAGCACTCAGCGTAGAAAACGAAAACGGCCGTTGGTTCGCCCGTGGATTACCCCGTTGATCAATTTTCCGGTACACAGAAGTAGGTGAAAACCAATGATTACCTGGTGGATGTGGTTTCTTGCTGCGCTCGTCTTTGGCATCATCGAGGTCTTGACTATTACCTTCGTTTTCCTAATGTTTGCCATCGCTGCAATCGCGGCGGGTCTTGTCGCGCTCTTCGGTGGAGGGACCTTAGCTCAGATCGTCGTTTTCGTCGTTGTTTCAATACTTTTGATCTTCGCGCTTCGTCCGTTGATGAAAGGGCGCATTCAACGCTCAGGTGAGGATGTTCGAACCAACGCGGATGCCTTGATCGGCAAGACCGGTTATGTCACCCAGTTGGTCGGCGATCGTGACGGGCGAATTCAGTTTTCAGGTGGTGAATGGAGCGCACGAAGTTCCGAAGGCCTGATTCCTGTCGGCACCGAGGTGACTGTCGTAGCGATCGATGGTGCCACCGCAGTTGTTCAACCGCTTCACTCTTAATTTCATCCGGTTTACTCATAGAAAGGGGAGGGATTGATGAATGAAGATCCCATCGGGAGCATCGCAATGATAGTCGGTGTTGTGCTGGCGATTTTCGTTATGATCGCTATCGCTCGCGCTGTCCGCATCGTCCCGCAGTCTGAAGCATATGTCGTGGAACGACTTGGTCGTTTCCGTTCCGTTCTGCACGGTGGTATTCACCTGCTTGTTCCCTTCGTCGATCGCGTTGCTGCACGCATCGATCTACGCGAACAGGTTGTGAATTTCCCTTCGCAGTCAGTGATTACTGCAGATCAGGCAATGGTTGAAATTGATTCGGTCATCTATTTCCAGATTACTGATCCTCGTAGTGCAACCTACGAAGTCGCTAACTTCCTGCAGGCGATCGAGCAGCTGACTGCAACAACTCTTCGTAACCTCATCGGTTCCTTGGATCTGGAAGAAACTCAGACCAGCCGTGAATCCATTAACAAGCAACTTCGTGGTGTGCTTGATGAAGCAACTGGCCCGTGGGGTATTCGCGTGACACGCGTCGAGCTCAAGTCAATTGAACCACCGCCGAATGTTCTCTCTGCAATGGTGCAGCAAATTACAGCTGAGCGTACGAAGCGCGCCACGATCTTGACTGCTGAGGCCGAGCGTGAGGCACAAATTAAGAAGGCAGAAGGTGCGAAGCAGGCTGCCGTTCTTGCTGCATCGGCACAGCAGGAAGCCCAAGTGCTTCAGGCACGTGGTGAAAAGGAAGCGCTGATTCTTCAGGCAGAAGGTGCACGCCAAGCGCAGATCCTTCGCGCAGAGGGCGAAGCTGAAGCAATTTCTGTCGTCTTCAATGCGATCAATCAAGGACATGCAACTCCTGAACTGCTGTCCTACAAGTACTTGGAGATGCTGCCTCGCATTGCTAATGGCCAGGCTTCAAAGTTGTGGGTTCTTCCTTCAGATCTCACCGGTGCACTGGATGCCATCTCCAAGGGTTTTGGTCGCTCCTAAGGTAAGCAGATGAAACAGCAGCAGGAACAGGTCCTTCGCAGTGTTGCCCAGGAAGATATCCGGCTAATCCGCTTGTGGTTTACGGATGTTGCTGGAGTGCTCAAATCGGTCTCAATTGACCCCGGAGAGCTCGAGGAAGCTTTTAGCGAGGGAATCGGTTTTGACGGATCTTCCATTGAAGGTCTGACTCGCGTCTACGAATCCGATATGCTTTTGCGTCCTGATGCTGGTACTTTCCAACGTTTGCATACAAAAGATGGCACTGATGTTCACGGGCGGATGTTCTGTGATGTCCTCACCCCGGATGGCTTGCCATCACCAGCCGATCCCCGAGGCGCGCTCGAGCGTGCAGTTCAGCGCGCCTCGGAGATGGGCTTCTCAGTCTTCGCACACCCGGAGATTGAGTTTTACCTTCTTCGTCAGCCGGTCGATATCAACCATCTAGAACCGGTTGATCAAGCTGGCTATTTCGATCATGTGACTCGCGGGCTATCTAACGATTTTCGCCGGAAGATCGTGCGTGCCCTTGAAGAGACGGGGATCCAGGTAGAGTTTTCACACCATGAAGGTGGACCTGGCCAAAATGAAGTTGATCTTCGTGCGGTCGATGCTCTTCACGCGGCCGATAACATCATGACCGCCCGGACCTTGATTGAAGAGGTAGCGCTGGCAGAGGGAATGCTCGCCACCTTCATGCCAAAGCCCTTCATTAATCGCCCAGGATCAGGAATGCACACCCACCTTTCGCTATTTGAAGGGGATGAAAATGCCTTCTACGATCCCTCTGGACGCTACCAGCTTTCCGAGATTGGCCGCTATTTCATCGCCGGTTTGCTTCACCATGCGCGCGAGATAGCTGCGATCACCAATCAGCATGTGAACTCCTACAAGCGTCTATGGGGCGGGGGAGAAGCGCCCTCCTATATTTGTTGGGGTCACAATAATCGTTCGGCGCTCGTTCGCGTTCCCGTCTATAAGCCTTCGAAGAGGAGCAGCGCACGAATCGAATACAGGGGACTTGATCCTGCTGCAAATCCCTATCTCGCACTCGCTGTGCTTATTAGTGCCGGTCTTGACGGTATCGAAAAGAAAATGCCTCTCGCTGAAGAAGCAGAAGATAATGTGTGGCAACTCAGCGAAACAGAGCGTCAGATTTTAGGCATCCACCCGCTGCCCTCGTCGCTTTCTGATGCCCTGCGCGCAATGCGTTCATCGGATTTAGTTGCCGAAGCGCTGGGCGAGCAGGTTTTCGAGCACCTTCTGCGTGAAAAAGAAAATGAGTGGCGCGAGTACCGTCGGCAGATTACTCCGGCAGAACTGCGTCAATTCCTCAAGGTCAATGGATGATCTCTGATCGTCAATTACGCCGTTATGGTGTGACTCAACCTGAACGTATTCGGGCACTCTTTGAATCGTCTGGTCTGAGCGATATCGAGCATATTGACTCACTTGAAAAATGTGCGGATATCGAACAGTTCGCGGTTTTCTGCGCAAGAGCACACGATGAATGTCCTTCGCTGATCAACCTGCTACAAAATGATGTTGCCAGTGCCAGGCGCCTTGCTGTAGTCCTTGGTTTCTCATCGTGGTGGGGAGACTACCTTCTCCAGCACCCGAATTTCTTCCTTCCAGATGCTCCCGGTGCGACAAAGCTCTGTATGACCGATGAAGTTTGTCGACTGCTACCCAAGGGATGGCCTGCGACGGCTGTGGACGAGGCTCCTGAGGCACGCTCGGAAGAGGCGGCCTCGTACCTTCGGATGGTCTATCGGCGGAGGCTTTTTGACATCATTGCGGATGATCTTCTGGCCGAGAACCCCTACGCACCTGATCATGTTGAATCCATTACCGCACGTCTCTCAGAGGCTGCAGACGAGGCTCTTCAAGGAGCGCTCTATATTGCTCGCCTTCTTGAATCCCCCGATGCTGAGGTGCCTTTGTGCATTATTGCAATGGGAAAGACTGGGGGAGGTGAGCTCAATTATGTTTCCGATGTTGATGTCATGTACGTGCTTGCGGATAGTGCACCCACGGACGACGCAGAGCTCACGCGTTTACGCCTTGAGTGCGCAACGCGTATTGCAAGTCTGGTGGCATCCATCTGCTCCAGTCCTGGTAAAGAGGCGCCGCTGTGGAGCGTAGATGCGAATTTACGTCCGGAGGGCCGTGATGGAGCGCTTGTGCGCACCATTGATTCTTACCGTGCTTACTGGGATCGCTGGGCGCAAAACTGGGAGTTCCAGGCGCTGCTGAAAGCACGTCCCTGTGCTGGCGATATGGAAGTTGGGGCACGTTTTCTTGAGTATGCTGCGCCCTTTATTTGGGAAGCCTCGGCGCGTCCAGGCTTTGTCGATGACGTTCGTTCGATGCGCGCGCAAGTTGAAAACTCAGTGCCGCCAAAGGTACGTGACAGCGAGTTAAAGCTGGGCGTCGGAGGGCTTCGAGATATCGAATTTTCGATTCAATTTCTGCAGTTGGTCCACGGGAGGAACGATATCCAGATCAGGCAGCGATCGACTCTTGGTGCACTCGAGGCATTAAGTGCACGAGGATATATTGCGCGTGCGGACGCTGCTAATCTTCGGGAAGCCTATGCGTTCTTGCGTACCCTTGAGCATCGCTCCCAGCTGCTCAGGATGCACCGAACCCATACGCTTCCCAGTGGTCTTCGTCAGCTCGAACGCCTTCTGCGTTCGCTTCGCGGAGCGCCCGCCACAGTGGAGCAGCTTCACGAGCACCTTCGAGCACTTCGTTTGCGAGTGCGAGAGCTTCACCATTCGGTATTTTTCCGGCCAATTATTGCTGCAAGTGCCCGGCTGGATGAAGATCTCATTCATCTTGATGACCAAGCTGCGGTGGATCGTCTACGAGCGATTGGTTACTTGGACCCGCGCAGCGCCCTCAAACATATCGAGTCTCTATGTGCGGGAACCTCTCGGCGTGCGATGATTCAGCGTCATCTTCTTCCCGTATTGCTCTCATGGATTGCCGATGGTGCAAATCCGGATATGGGCTTGCTTAATTTCAGGGTTCTTTCCGATGAGATTGGTGATTCTCATTGGTATTTGGCGCTTCTACGCGATAGTGATTATGCGGCCTCGCAGCTGTGCCGGGTTCTTTCTGCATCCGCGTGGATCGGTTCCTTAATCCGTCTTTTCCCAGAGGCCGTCTCGTGGCTTGATTCAGCAGAATTGCTTGCGACACCTTCATTCGAGGTGCTTTCGCGCCAAATGCGTTCGGTTTCGGGAAGGGCTGGGAACATTGACGAGGCGATTGAGAAGATTCGCCTTATTCGCACGCGCGAAGTTTTGCGTATTGCGCTTCGCGAGGCCACAGGTTCAAAAGAAGGAGTGGGTAGGGACCTGTGTGTTGTTGCTGATGCCTGTGTGCTCTCGTCCCTCGAAGCCTTCGATCTTTTTGACGAGAGTAAAGAGCAGATTCCGTTGCACATCGAACTGTGCGCTTTGGGTAGTTATGGGGCGCGGGAGCTGTCCTATACATCTGATTTGGATGTTCTTGCCGTCGTTGCCGATAGCTGTGATGCCAACGCTCTACGGCGTGCGCATGAACGAATTACACGGCTTAAGCAATTGCTTTCTACCTCAAGCCGAGCTCTACCCGTAGCTTTGGATTTTGCGCTGCGTCCCGAGGGAAAAAACGGAGCTTTAGTGCGCACTCTCGACTCCTATACGGAGTATTACGAACGCTGGGCGCAGGTTTGGGAAAAACAAATGCTTCTTCGCTTGCGCCCGCTTGGTGCGGGGAACACCGCAGATGCTCTATATCAATTTGCGCAAACATATTGCTTCCACACACCTTTGAGCGACGATGAAACTCGCGAAATTCAATTAATGAAGGTCCGTGTCGAACGAGAAAGAATTCCTGGAGGCATTGACCCGCGGATGCACATCAAACTAGGTCCCGGAGGTCTTTCCGATATCCAATGGCTTGTTGAACTCTTGCAGTTGCAGTCGGGGAGTGCAGACTGCGACCTGCGTACATCCTCTACAAGGCAAGCTTTGCTGGAACTACTCCACAGAGGAAAGCTCACTCAGAGCGAGTACCAACGTGCGGCCTCGACTTGGGAATTTGGGCAAGAACTGAGGCGCGCCCGGGTTATAGCGGCAGGCCCCTCTGCCTCGAAAAATGATGTTATTCCCTCAAATACTGAGCAACTTGTCGCGATGGCTATGCTCATGGGTTATTCGCGCGATCAGCGTGAAGAAATGACGACGAAATGGCTGACCTCCTCACGTAAAATGCGGGAGGTATTTGAGAAACTGTTTTGGAATATCTCGTGAAACTAGGCGTAGCAGGGGAGCGGCATGAAACTTGCATTAATTAGACATGGACAAACTCCAGCAAACATCACAGCCTCCTTGGATACTCGCCTCCCGGGCTTGCCGCTGACCGAACTTGGGCTCTCGCAGGCCGAGAATCTGAAAGAACGTTTTGTACGTGAAGTCGCGGGGCAATTGGATGCGCTCACTGTCTCTGCGATGAAACGAACGCAACAGACTGCAGAACCGTTGTGTGAGCTTTTCGGGGTGACACCAGTAGTGACGGCACAGATTCGTGAAGTGAGTGCCGGCGATCTTGAAATGTCATGCGATCCCGTCGCTATCAGGATTTATGTGGAAGCCTGCGCAGCGTGGATGCAGGGAGATTTTGCGCATCGGATGCCTGGTGCTGAGGATGGTTACGAGTTTCTCGGACGTGTCATCCCAGAGATTCAAGCTGTGATGGAACGTGCTTACAGCGTTGCTGCGGATCAGGGGATTGGAGCACTTGTTGCTCATGGAGGTCTGATTCGTGTGATCTCTGCGTATCTCAGTGAGGATATTCGGCGGGGAATTCCGCTCACTCGCTTCATGTCAAATACCGGAATCGTGGTGTTTGATGTTGATATCGAAGAAATTCGTGCCCTCAGCCGTGGTGGGGTTTTCGCTTCTCTTTCTGCTATCAGTTGGGACGGGGATCAACTTCGCGGTGACTGAGAATGGGCTCCAGTCTGTGGTGGATTGAAAGTGCGCACCTCATAGGGAAAGTTTCGATACCTGAGGTAGTCGATAAGGAATTGGCGATGCTCTTCGCATGAAAGCCACTTCTTAGTACGACCGGTATGAATCTTCGGATTTGACCATTCGATGATGAAAACCGCAGAATTCTCGCACTCTCTTGCAGAGCATACGCTGTGCTCGATACCGCGTCCTAAAGACATGTTCCCTCCTGGAAGAACCAAGTCAATGCACGAATTTTTGGCAGACATCAACCGTGCTGGCGAGGTGCATTGTCCCATAAAACGCGCGCCCGGTGGGGAAGTGAGGGTATGAGCTGTAAACTGGCACAGTATTAATCCAGCCCAAAAGGGAGAAGTAATGTCGGGACACTCTAAGTGGGCGACTACCAAGCACAAGAAGGCGGCGATTGACGCCAAGCGCGGTAAGCTCTTCGCACGACTGATTAAGAATATTGAAGTTGCTGCTCGTACCGGTGGTGGTGATCCCGCCGGAAATCCCACCCTCTTTGATGCCATCCAAAAGGCAAAGAAGAACTCTGTTCCCGCAGATAACATCGATCGCGCCGTCAAGCGTGGTTCGGGTGCAGAAGCCGGTGGCGCAAATTACGAAACCATTATGTACGAAGGCTACGGCCCTAACGGTGTTGCTTTCTTGGTTGAGTGTTTGACTGACAACCGTAACCGTGCGGCATCCGATGTTCGTCTGGGATTCACCCGTCACGGCGGCTCGCTGGCCGACCCCGGTTCGGTTGCCTACCTGTTCTCGAGGCGTGGTGTCATTGAGGTGCCCGCTGCAGACGGTGTAGACGAAGACAGCATCATGGAAGCTGTTCTTGACGCTGGCGCTGAAGAGGTTGAAGACCTCGGCGAGGGCTTTGTCATTGAGTGTGAGCCCAGCGATGTCGTTGCAGTCCGCAAGGCGCTGCAAGAAGCGGGAATCGACTATGACTCGGCGGAAGTTCAATTCGTCGCGTCCACCGAAGTTGAACTCGATCTTGAAGGCGCGCTCAAGGTCAATAAGCTCATTGACGCACTTGAAGATTCTGACGACGTGCAGAATATCTACACCAACATGTCTCTTTCCGATGAGGTACAGGCCCAGCTGGAAGAAGAGGAGTGAGTGATGACTGAGCAGACGGCAACTCGCGAGGTCGGAACCCCTCAGGTCAAGCGCGGAATGGCTCAGATGCTCAAGGGCGGCGTCATCATGGATGTCGTTACCCCTGAGCAAGCAAAGATCGCTGAAGATGCCGGTGCCGTTGCAGTTATGGCACTCGAGCGTGTCCCGGCGGATATTCGTGCGCAGGGTGGCGTTGCTCGCATGTCTGACCCGGATCTTATTGACGGCATCATTAATGCCGTTTCGATCCCGGTCATGGCAAAGGCTCGCATCGGTCACTTTGTTGAAGCACAGGTTCTGCAGTCGCTCGGCGTCGATTACATCGACGAGTCCGAGGTGCTGACCCCCGCCGACTACAGCCACCACATCGACAAGTGGAACTTCACCGTTCCCTTCGTCTGCGGTGCGACTAACCTCGGTGAAGCGCTGCGCCGTATCAACGAGGGCGCTGCCATGATCCGTTCAAAGGGCGAGGCTGGCACCGGCGACGTCTCCAACGCGACCACGCACATGCGTAAGATTCGCGACGAGATTCGCCGCCTGACATCCCTGCCCGAGGACGAGCTCTACGTCGCTGCCAAGGAACTTCAGGCACCCTACGAGCTCGTCGCCGAGGTCGCCCGCGAGGGCCGCCTCCCCGTCGTGCTCTTCACGGCCGGTGGCATTGCCACCCCGGCTGACGCTGCCATGATGATGCAGCTTGGTGCCGAAGGCGTCTTCGTTGGCTCCGGCATTTTCAAGTCGGGTGATCCTGCGAAGCGTGCGGCCGCTATCGTCAAGGCGACGACTTTCTACGATGATCCTTCGGTTATTGCAGAAGTTTCGCGTGGGCTTGGTGAAGCAATGGTTGGCATTAACGTCGACGACCTTCCCGTTGACCATCGATTGGCTGAACGCGGATGGTAAATATTGGCATTCTCGCCCTTCAGGGTGATGTCGCCGAACACGTGCGGGCGCTGGAAGAATCCGGCGCCCGCGCTGTCCTAGTGCGACGTAGCGAGGAACTCGCCTCTGTTGACGGTTTAGTAATTCCTGGCGGCGAATCGACAACTATATCCAATCTGCTGCTTTCATTCGGCATTTTTGATCAGCTAGCTGAGCAGATATCAAACGGAATGCCAGTCTATGGGACATGCGCGGGAATGATCATGCTTGCGACTTCGATTCTTGATGGCAGGGATGATCAGCGTTCATTTGGCGCCATCGACATGGTTGTGCGCCGGAATGCTTTTGGCCGTCAGGTGGACTCTTATGAAGAGGACCTTGATATCAAAGGTATAGAAGGGAAGCCTTTCCCTGCCGTCTTTATTAGGGCGCCTTGGGTTGAGTCGGTGGGTGAGTCTGTTGACGTGCTTGCGCGCGCCGGAAATACTCCCGATGGACCAATTGTTGCTGTCCGTAGTGGTCAGGCACTCGCAACCTCCTTCCACCCGGAGATCGGTACGGACTGGCGCTTCCACGAACTCTTTACACGGATGGTTCAGCGGGAATCTTAATCTTGCGAGTTTTGGGAATTGACCCGGGTATTACACGTTGTGGCTTGGGCGTTGTTGACGTCGATCCTTCTCGGCGTGCGTCGATGGTTTTTGTCGGAGTTGCCCGGTCTTCAACCGAACTTGCCCAGCATTTTCGCTTAGCCAAGATCGCCGATGCGATTGATCATGTGATCTCCCTATACGAACCTGAGGTCGTTGCCATCGAACAGGTTTTCGCTCAGGACAATCTTCGTTCGGTTTCGACGACTATGCAGGTCATGGGAGTTGCACTTGCTGCTGCGGGACGAGCCGGACTTCCCATGGCAATACATACCCCTTCAGAAGTTAAGAGTGCAGTGACAGGGAATGGTAATGCTGATAAGGCGCAGGTTCAGCACATGGTTGCTCGTATTCTGGGTTTGGATAAGCCCCCGAAGCCCGCTGATGCTGCTGACTCATTAGCGATTGCAATCTGCCACGCATGGCGGGGGACTGGACTGCTTGGAGCTCGGGGAGACTCTACAGTTGCTGTTTCTCAGTCAGGAAAGCTTTCGGCTAGGGGACGTCTGACTCCAGCACAACAAATGTGGGCAGAGGCTCAAGCTGCGCAGCGCCGAACCGGCGCGGTCGACCCCCGTCGTCGCCGTAGCTAGGGTATCGTACGTATGTTCGGTCCCATCAAGAGCATTGTTGAGGTGAAAGCATGATTTCCCGAGTTCTCGGCAATATCGCACGCGTAGGTGTGGGTGACGTCGTTGTTGTGCACGGAGGCATCGGCTTTCAGGTCTTCGTGACTCCACCTTTTGCCAGTGAGCTCCACAAAGGTGATGATGTTGAGCTCTATACCCATCTGATTGTTCGTGAAGATTCTTTAACGCTCTACGGGTTCAAGACTGAAGAAGAGCGCGAAGTATTCGAAATCCTCATGTCAGTCAGTGGTATCGGCCCCAGGATTGGCCTGGCCGCTCTTTCTGTTTTCACCCCGAATGATCTACGGCGCGCGGTGGCAGATCAAGATACTGCGGCTCTGGCCAGGATTCCCGGAGTTGGCAAGAAGGTTGCCTCGCGCATGCTTGTGGAGCTGGGCGATAAGCTCGGAGTGCCGGCTGAACTTCCTCAGGCCTCGGCACCGATGTCGGGAGTAGTCGAAGCAGAGGTGAAGGCAGCGTTGATTGGCTTGGGATGGAACGATGCAAAGGCAGACGCTGCGCTGGCCGAGCTAGGCGGAAATGGTCTCAACGCTTCGGATCTCCTACGTGCAGCATTGATTAAGTTGGGAGGCGCAAATGGCCGATGAGTTCGAGGCCTCCGTTAACATTGTCGCGCCAGATGCGGGAGAACTTGAGAGGGCTGCTGAGGCTGCTCTTCGTCCCAAGCGTTTGAGCGAATTTGTTGGTCAGAAGGTTGTTCGTGATCAGCTTCAGTTAGTGCTTGATGCTGCGCGGGCTCGTGGCGCGAGCGCCGACCACGTTTTACTAGCAGGACCGCCTGGATTAGGTAAGACGACACTGGCAATGATCATCGCTGCTGAAATGGGGACATCATTGCGCCTCACTTCAGGACCGGCGATTCAGCATGCTGGTGATTTAGCTGCAATTTTATCCGGGCTGCAGGAAGGCGATGTTCTCTTCATTGATGAGATTCATCGTCTTGCCCGCACCGCCGAGGAAATGCTTTACCTCGCAATGGAGGATTTCCGAGTCGACGTCGTCGTAGGTAAAGGTCCGGGAGCGACGTCGATTCCGCTGACCCTACCGCCTTTTACTGTTGTTGGTGCGACAACTCGTTCTGGCCTTCTTCCTGCACCGCTTCGTGATCGCTTTGGTTTCACCGCTCATCTCGAGTTTTATTCGACGGATGACCTTGAAATGGTTGTTCGGCGATCTGCAGAGCTTCTCTCAACTCCTATTGATGCGAAAGCAGCCCATGAAATCGCGTCTCGTTCCAGGGGAACTCCTCGAATTGCTAATAGGTTGCTGCGTCGTGTCGTTGACTACGCCCAAGTTCGAGGCAATGGTCAGCTCACGCTTGAAGCTGCGCGAGGTGCTCTTGAGCTCTTTGAGGTTGATGCTTTTGGCCTGGACCGTCTGGACCGTGCTGTTCTTGACGCAATGTGCCGCCGATTTGCGGGAGGGCCGGTTGGACTCACCACCCTTGCAGTGACTGTTGGCGAGGAAGCAGAAACCGTTGAGACGGTCGCAGAGCCCTATTTGGTTCGTGAAGGTTTCATCCTGAGGACGACACGCGGTCGGATGGCAACTGCTAAGGCATGGAAACACCTTGGTTTAACGCCGCCAGCTGAATCCGTTCTTTTTGAGTAATCTCGTTTTTATATTGGGATGTCACCCAAATGCGCTGCTTCCTATTACACTGTATGCGGATAGCTTTTATGCGTTCCTGCCCCAAGAAGAAAGATAGATCGTGAGTACACCGTTCCTGATTTTCATCGGCCTGATGCTTATCGCCATGTTTATTTTCAATAGCCGTGCTCGAAAGCGTATGGCTGAACAGGAAAAGAAGGCTGAAGAACGTCGTAAGGAAATGATGGTTCCCGGCGCATGGGTTCGTCTGCGCTCTGGATTCTGGGGTCGTTTCGTTGACCAAGATGGTGAGATCGTCATTCTTGAGACCCCCGGTGGCCACGAGACTTATTGGGATCAGCGGGCAATTTTGGACGTGGCTGAGGAACTGCCGTTCCAGAGCACTGATGCAGAGAAAGACGACGCTTCTGGCGAGTCTGACGAAGAGCCGGTTCTTGGCTTGGATTCGCAGGACGACTCGGCCGAGACGAAGTGACCCCGAGGGCAACTAAAGGTAGACCATCGTGACAACTCAAAAGCGCCACCCTTGGCGCGCTCTATTTACTCTGATCTTTATTTTTGTTCTTGGTACAGCATCTCTTGTTGTCGGGAAACTGACGAATAAAGGTGCGTCATATACTCCCTCGCTCGCTTTGGACTTGCAGGGCGGTACTCAGTTGATCCTGACTCCAGTTGCTTCCGGAGGGGTGGATCGCGAGGTTACCGAGAACGACATCACCGAGGCGATCAACATCATTCGTCAGCGTATCGATGCCTCTGGTGTGTCCGAGTCCGAGATCTCTTCCCTGGGATCCTCGAATATCTCGGTGTCGATTCCGGGTACTCCTTCACAGGAAACTCTGAACCTGATCCGCTCATCTTCGCAGATGAATTTCCGCCCGGTTCTAGCGATGCTTCCGGCGGTCACTCAGTCGCAAAGTAACCCGACTCCGAGCGCAACCGATTCCAGTGACCAGACGCAGGTGAACAATCCTGAGGCCTCTGCAAGCTCAACGCCCTCGGCGTCCGAGTCTGCAGCGCCCAGCGAGTCCGCGTCTCCCTCTGCCTCGGCAAGCCCCTCAAGTGTCAGCACCGCGCTAAGTGCTGAGCGAGCAAGAGAACTGGCCGATCAGAATAAGGATGGTCAGCTCTCGGATACTCCCACTGAACAGCCTCAGAACAACTCAGACCTGAAGTGGGCAACCGAGCAAGCCATCTACGATCTGTACACTCTTGACTGCACGACCGGCCGCGGTGGCCGCACCGAAGCGCCTGCTGATAAGCCCTATGCAGCATGTGATTCGAACGGACAGATTAAGTATCTGCTGGGTCCCGTTGACGTTTCAGGTTCGGAGCTCTCCAAAGCCACTGCTGGAATGGTCATGAACTCTCAGGGGCACTCCACTGGTGAGTGGGGCGTTGATCTGACCTTCAACGCTGAGGGAACCAAGCAGTTTGCCGAGGCTTCAAAGCGTCTTTACGATCTGCGCAATGACACCCAAAGCGGGAAGAACTACGGCAAGCCGGATCGGAATCACTTCGCTGTTGTTCTGGATGGCCAGGTCATCACCGCGCCGTCGATGAATGCCGAAATTCCAACGGGTACCGCGCAGATTACCGGTAACTTCACTGCAAAGAGTGCTGCTGCTCTTGCGAACCAGCTGAGTTTTGGTTCGCTCCCGTTGAACTTCGAGGTCCAATCTGAGCAGCAGATTTCGGCAACCCTTGGCTCCGAGCATTTGGAGAAGGGCCTGTGGGCAGGCTTGGTTGGTCTGGTCCTTGTTGTTCTCTACATGATTTGGCAGTACCGAGGCCTGGCAATCATCTCCGCTGGCTCCCTTGTCGTCGCGGGGTGCTTGACCTACCTGGTAATCACGGTCTTGTCGTGGGCAGTTGGATACCGCCTGTCGCTTGCGGGTATCGCCGGTTTGATCGTTTCAGTCGGTGTGACTGCAGACTCCTTCATCGTGTATTTCGAGCGTATTCGAGATGAAGTGCGTGATGGTCGTCCGCTGAGCGCCGCTGTCGATGAAGGTTGGGATCGTGCCAAGCGAACCATTTTGGTTTCGGATGCGGTTAACCTTGTTGCCGCAGTGGTTCTTTACATCTTGGCCGTTGGCGGCGTTCAGGGCTTCGCATTCACCCTTGGCGTGACAACAGTTGTCGACCTGATCGTGATCTTCCTCTTCACACATCCGATGATGGAGTTGCTCATCCGTACCGAGTTCTTCGGTGGGGGACATAAGCTCTCAGGACTTGATCCCGAGCACCTCGGTGCCCGATCGGCGGTTACCTACGCCGGCCGAGGCCGCGTGGTTGTTTCGGGTGCTGGTTCTGCCAGCAGTACTCCCGAGACCAATGCTGAAGGCCAGCCGCTCTCTCTGGCAGAACGTAAGCGTGCAGCACGTCTGGCCGAACAGGAGAGTCAAGAAGCCGAGGACAACACTTCTTCCGAGCAGGCAGGAGAAGAACAATGATGAGTTATGCCCAGTGGGGTAATGCCCTTTATTCGGGCGAGAAGTCCTACCGGATTGTCCCGAAGCGTCGGATTTTTGTCCGCGCAGCCCTAGCTGTGATCGTTGTTTGTGCGATTCTTATTGGAATTTTTGGGCTCAACCGCTCATTCGAATTCACCGGTGGTTCGCAATTCACTTTGACGGGGCTTTCTGAGACTTCCCAGCAGCCCGCATACGATGCGATTCAGAAGGGAAACTTGGCTTCTGAAGTTCGCGTCTCCTCTGTCGGTGTTGATGGCATCCGTGTTCAGACTGAATCCTTGGATTCACAAAAGACACTCGAGGTTCGTGAGGCACTTGCAAGCGCCTACAAGGTCGATGCGAAGGACGTACAGTCTGCATCTATCGGTCCTTCCTGGGGACGCGATGTTACTGCTAAAGCTGCGCAATCACTCGTGATCTTCTTGACGCTTGTCGCAGTGCTGATGGCTGCATACTTCAGATCCTGGACGATGTCCGTCGCGGCGATTTTTGCGCTCTTCCACGATATTGCAACTACCCTTGGCTTTTTCGCAGTTACTCGCGTTGAGGTTTCTCCCGCAACCGTCATCGGATTCCTGACAATTTTGGGTTATTCGCTCTATGACACCGTCGTGGTGTTCGATAAGGTTCGAGAACTCACAAAGGGTATTAACGATCAGAATCGCTACACCTATGGCGACATGGTCAACCTTGCTGTGAACCAGACAATGGTGCGTTCGCTCAATACCTCGATCGTGGCTTTGCTTCCGGTTGGCTCAATCCTTGTCATCGGTTCGATTCTTCTGGGCGCGGGCACATTGACCGACATTTCTCTTGCCCTATTCGTCGGTATGATCGTCGGAACATATTCCTCGATCTTCATCGCTTCGCCTTTGTTGGTTATGCTGGAAGAACGTCGCTCGTCAACCAAGGCGCACGATGCTTTGGTGGCGAAGCGACGCGAACGTGAAGGTCATACCGGTGACGATGTACGTGTGGCGCCAGTCCAGCCTGGTCGTCGCCTTGGAAATGAAGCCCAACCCAAGAGGAAGAAGGCCCGCTGATGAGCGCAGAGCTCGGAGCAGAAGTTAGCGAACTCGTTCGCACCCATCTCCGCGAAGTACAAGACTTCCCTGAGGAAGGTGTGCTTTTCCGCGATATCACTCCTCTTTTGGCGGATGGCCACGCCTTCGCCGAATTGATTCGCTTGCTGGCTGACCACTACCGCGGGCGTATCGACGCGGTTGCAGGCCTGGAATCTCGCGGTTTTATACTTGCAGCACCTTTGGCAACTGCGCTCGGTATTGGGATGATTACTGTGCGAAAGGGAGGGAAGCTCCCCGGTCCGGTGATTGGCATCGATTACGAGCTTGAATACGGTAAGGCTCGGATGGAGCTTAATCCAGGCCTCGTTGAAGAAGGCGCGCGTGTCTTAGTCGTTGACGACGTCTTGGCTACAGGCGGGACGGCAGCAGCTTCTGTCAGGCTTCTAGAGCAGTGTGGTGCGAAGGTAGAGGCCGTCGCAATTCTTTTGGAACTTGAAGCTCTTGGCGGACGTTCCAAGCTTGAACCTCACGTTAAGGTCGAAACTGCTGTCGTTTTCTAAGTTGCGGCTTTCATTCCTACTGATCGCTTGTATCATTGAGGAATGAGTGAGCAAAATGACAACGTGACCCGGCCACCTGCGGCCGGGTCACGTGTGCGTTCAGGCCTGGTGTGGTTCGGTGCTCGTTCGAAGATGACGACGCCAGAGATCGAGCCTTTGGTTCGTGCCCTTCGCGCCAACCATCCCAAAGCGGATGTTTCTCTGATTGAGCGCGCCTATGCGACAGCCGAGAAAGCGCATCGCGGCCAGATGCGTAAGAGCGGCGAACCGTACATCACTCACCCCGTTGCGGTAGCGACAATTTTGGCTGAAGTTGGCATGACTTCACCTACGCTTGCTGCAGCTCTTCTTCACGATACGGTTGAAGATACCGACTACAGTCTTGAGCAGCTCACAGCTGATTTCGGCCCCGCTATTGCTCAGTTGGTCGATGGGGTCACCAAACTCGATAAGATTCGTTACGGCGAACGCGCGCAGTCTGAAACCCTGCGCAAGATGATTATCGCGATGAGCCGCGATATTCGAGTGCTCCTCATTAAACTTGCCGATCGTCTTCACAACGCTCGTACTTGGCGTTTTGTCCCTGTTGAATCAGCGAAGAAGAAGGCACGCGAAACTCTTGAGATCTACGCACCCCTAGCGCACCGCCTCGGGATGAATATGATCAAATGGGAACTGGAAGAGCGCTCTTTCAAGATCCTCTATCCCGAAATTTATGAAGAGATTGATCATCTGGTTGCGGAACGAGCACCTGAGCGTGATCTTTACTTACGCGAAGTAATTTCTCAGATCGAAGAAGATTTGCGACGTTCAGGTACACAGGGAACGGTGACCGGGCGACCAAAGAATCACTATTCGATTTATCAAAAGATGATCGTCCGCAATAAGGCATTTGATGAGATCTTTGATCTTGTCGCGGTGCGCGTCTTGGTCGAAACCGTCCGCGACTGCTATGCGGTTCTAGGGGCTCTGCACGGAAGATGGAATCCAATTCCGGGGCGCTTCAAAGACTACATTGCGATGCCGAAGTTCAACTTCTATCAGTCCCTGCACACAACGGTCATTGGCCCGGGTGGCAAACCGGTTGAAATTCAGATTCGTACCTATGAGATGCACGAACATGCAGAACATGGCGTCGCGGCACACTGGAAGTACAAGCAGAATCCGAATGCCAACTCATTAGATTCTGACCGGATGAGCGCTGATGAACAGATGAACTGGCTGCGCGCACTGGTTGATATGGAACGTGAAACGGGGGATCCCGAAGAATTCCTTGATTCGCTTCGCTATGAGATTTCCGGCGACGAAGTCTATGTCTTCACTCCTAAGGGCGAAGTGGTCGTACTTCCTCGTGGGGCAACTCCCGTGGACTTTGCCTACTCTGTGCACACGGAGGTTGGAAATCGGACTGTTGGCGCAAAGGTTAACGGCCGCCTCGTCCCGCTTAATACTCGACTTGAGTCCGGGCAAACCGTCGAAGTCGTCACTTCAAAGTCGGATAAAGCTGGACCTTCGCGCGACTGGCTTGCTTTTGTAGCTTCGCCACGCGCGAGGTCAAAGATCAAAGCATGGTTTTCTCGGGAACGAAAAGAAGAAGCAGTCGAGGCAGGTAAGGAAAGTATTGCGCGCGCCATGCGCAAACAAAACTTGCCTTTGCAACGTCTGATGAACCATGACTCTGTTCTCTCAGTCGCCACATCGCTGGGGTATCCAGATATTTCGGGTCTGTATGCAGCTGTTGGCGATGGTCATATTTCCGCGCAGAATATCGTCTCGAAGCTCGTTGAAAATCTGGGTGGGGGAGATGGCACCGAAGAAACCCTCTCCGAGGCAGTCACCCCGGGTGCTCACCTTCATTCAGCCCCTGAACTCAGCGCTAAGGGACAAGGCGTGAGCGTTGATGGGATGAACGCTAATGATGTATGGGTAAAACTTGCGCGGTGCTGCACGCCAGTTCCCGGTGATGACATCGTTGGTTTCATTACCCGCGGTCAAGGTGTTTCCGTTCACCAGCGCTCGTGCCCCAATGCGGTACGTCTGGAAGGCCTGCATCCGGAGCGCTTTGTACAGGTTTCGTGGAGTAGCGAGCATTCTCAGGCACAGTATCTCGTCCAAATTCAGACGAAAGCTCTGGACCGTCCTGGGTTGCTCGCAGATCTCACCAAAGTCATGACGGAATATCGAGTCAATATTGTCTCTGCGTCTACCGTTTCAACTCGAGACCAGGTGGCAACTGCGCGATTCAGCTTCCATTTGGCTGAAATGAGCCATTTGAATGCGGTTCTTGCCGCGCTCCGGCGTGTGGATGGAGTGTTCGAAGCGGTACGTGTTTCGACCTCCGCTAATTAGTAACGCTGTCTCATTTTGAGGCATCCTCGTGAGACGTCACCCTATTTTTTATGAGATTGGCGGTTTTTTCCTTTAGGATGGAGCATGTACCGCTGAAGGTATGCCTGTGTGGAAAATCCACGCATCGCGTCGGATGGGAAACTGTCCCAACCTCGAAGGAATATCGTGACTACTTCGCCTGAAACCCAGGCCACTGAGCCTGAAGTCGCCGCTGCACGTACTGTCGAACCGGCCGGAACGACCGAGCATTCGATCGATTTTGGTCGAATTGATTCCCAGGGAAATGTGTGGGTTCAAGACGGTGATACTGAGCGAATGATCGGATCCTTCCCCGAGGGCCTTCCATCGGATCCTTTCGCGCTTTACACGCGTCGCTACGCGGACCTTGAAGCAACGATCAAACTCTTTGAAGACCGTTTGGCAAGCCTTGGGCCAAAGGAGATCGACCAGACTCTTGCCACCCTCAAGGAAGCAGTTGAACAGCCAAATGCTATTGGCGATCTCCCGGCATTGCGCGCCCGCGTCCAAGCTGTAGAGGAAAGGGCGCAGGCTCGTAAGGAAGAAGCGAAGGAAGAACGTCGCCTCGCAAAGGAACACGCTCTGGAAGAGCGCACTGCTCTTGTTGAGCGCGCGGAGGCGATCCTTGCTAAAGAGTCCAGCAAGATTCACTGGAAGCAATCGGGACAGGTCCTGCGCGATCTGCTTGAAGAGTGGAAGCAGCTCCAGCGCCGTGGACCGCGCTTGGACAAAGCCGCAGAAGACGAGCTGTGGAAGCGCTTCTCTGCGACTCGTACGCAATTTGATCGTCGTCGTCGGCAGTACTTCTCTGAGCTCGATGAGCGCCAAGGACAGGCGAAGCGCGTCAAGGAAGAAATTATTGCTCGTGCAGAAGCCTTGAAGGACTCAACCAATTGGGGTGAAACCTCCAATGCTTTCCGTGAATTGATGGAGCAATGGAAGCGCGCACCGCGTGCTTCTCGTCGTGAAGATGACGCACTGTGGGCGCGTTTCCGCGCTGCCCAGCAGGCATTCTTCGATGCGCGTCACCGCAACGATCTTGCCGTTGATTCCGAGTACCAGGCGAACCTGAGCGCGAAAGAAGAGCTCCTGAAGGAAGCAGAAGCACTTCTGCCAATTACTAACCATGAAGAGGCCAAGGCTGCTTTGAGGTCGATTCAGGATCGTTGGGCTGAGATTGGTCGTGTTCCTTCAGAACACTTCCGTAAGGTCGAAGCCCGACTTCGTGCAGTTGAGGATGAGCTTCGCAAGGCTGAAGAAGCTGAATGGCGCCGCACGAACCCTGAGACTCGTGCTCGTGCAACGGGAATGCTTGGTCAGCTTGAAGAACAGCTCGATCAGTTGCGCGCTGACCTTGAAGATGCGAAGGCTTCGGGTGATGAAGCGAAGGTTCGCGAGCTGACGCAGGCACTGGAAACGAAGCAGGCTTGGTTCGACCAGATTTCCTCGTCGCTGTCGTGAACGAGAACATTCGAATCCACGTCATTCCCACTCCCTTCTACGGCGCGAATTGCTGCGTGATTACGCCGCAGTCTCAGGGAGACGGGCAAGTGGGAGCGCTTGTTGTCGATCCTTCTTTCGGCGTACGTGAAGAAATTCGTCAGGCGCTCAAGGAAGACGGGGCATACGTTGCTGCCGTTTTAGTGACGCACGGTCATGCTGACCATGTGTGGGACTGCGCTGAGGTTGCATCGTGGGCGCCTGAGGGACCTGCACCCGTCTGGATTCCGGGACCTGACGCGTACCGCCTTGACGATCCAGCCTCGTACGTTTCGCTCCCGCTTCCGGAAGAAGTCAGTGAAGGATGGCGCAAGCCCTCAGTCATCAAAGAATGCCCGGTCGACTCTTTTGAGTATGTTCCCGGACTTGTTCTCCGGATGTTTCCTGCTCCCGGGCATACTGAAGGCTCGGCGCTTTTCTTGGGTGCTTCGGTACTCACTGTCTATTGGAATGGCGTGCGCGCTCTAGACACTGGCGTTGCTGTTCCCTGGGCGCTCAGTGGCGACGTTATTTTTGCCGGTTCAGTGGGACGAACTGATATGCCTGGCGGTGATGAGACCCAGATGCGGCATACTTTGCGAACCCTTGCAAATGTTATTGATCCGCAGACGATTCTTTTCCCCGGGCACTCTGTAGCGACGACGATGGGTGATGAATTGGCAAATAATGCCTATCTACGTCGTGCGAAGAGCATCGGTTAATTTCTCTCTCGTCGCCCCCATGGCTCGGGCCGACAGCTGAGCTCCTCCGTGAAAGAATAGGGATTATGGCACGTACTTCACTTTCAGGATTTCCCGAGTGGCTCCCACAGGGCCGCATCGTTGAACAAGCGATTCTCGATCACATCCGTTCTGTCTTTGAGCTCCATGGATTTGCGGGCATTGAAACTCGAGCGGTTGAAACACTTGAACAGCTTCAATCCAAGGGTGAAACCTCGAAAGAAATCTATGTTCTGGATCGCCTACAGGCACTGAAAGATGAAGGACAGCGCTCTTCTAAAGAACGTCAGATGGGCCTTCACTTTGATTTAACCGTGCCCTTCGCACGATACGTCATTGAGAACGCAAACGAGCTTGATTTCCCTTTTAAGCGTTACCAGATTCAAAAGGTCTGGCGCGGAGAACGCCCGCAGGACGGTCGTTTCCGCGAGTTTACTCAGGCTGATATCGATGTCGTCGGCTTGGGGGAGTTGCCGTTCCACTACGAGGTCGATCTTCCTCTTGTCATGGCCGAGGCCTTGATGTCTTTACCGATTCCGCCTGTTCACGTTCTGGTGAATAACCGCAAGGTTGTTCAGGGCGTTTGTGAAGGAATTGGCGTGAGCGACGTTGAATCGGCACTTCGGGGCCTGGACAAGCTCGACAAGATCGGTCCAGAGGGCGTGAGGGAAGAACTTACCGAAGCAGGATTGAACTCCGAGCAGATTGACGTTCTTCTACGTATGGCGAAGATTCGTACCGAAGATGCTTCACAGCTTCAGCAGGAAGTTGCTGGTTTGGAGGTTTCCAGTGAAACTCTTGATCAAGGGCTGACTGAGCTTTGTGCTCTTGTTGACGAAGCGAACGCTGCAATGCCGGGAGTCATCATCGCTGACCTCAAGATTGCTCGTGGCCTCGACTATTACACCGGTTCGGTTTACGAAAGCGAAATTGTGGGCCATGAGGATCTCGGCTCCATTTGCTCCGGTGGGCGGTATGACTCACTTGCTAAGGACGGGAAGCGGACCTACCCGGGAGTAGGGCTTTCAATTGGTGTTTCTCGGCTAGTCTCGCGAATTCTTTCGCAGGATATGGTTTCCGCTTCGCGAAAGGTACCGACCTGTGTCGTTATTGCCGTAGCTGATGAGTCAGAGCGCAGGCACTGCAATGCCTTGGCAACCATCTTGCGCAGGCGCGGTATTCCTACCGATGTGGCACCTAGCGCCGCAAAATTCGGCAAGCAAATTAAGTTCGCTGATAAACGAGGAATCCCATTCGTATGGTTCCCCGGTTCGGATGGAGAAGCTGATACGGTGAAGGACATTCGCTCAGGGGAACAGGTCGAGGCTGATATCTACAGTTGGCAACCTCCCGAAGATGATGTGCGTCCTGCGATCCGACCTACAGAAGAATTGGATTTCTGAGTCGTTTTAGTGCCTTCGGTGTGCGATCTCACCGAAGGCACTACTGTTTCTAGGGCAATGACCTGATAGCCTTGCTAGGCAACGAGGCGCTACCCAATGGTGGTCGAGCATAGCCTCGGCGGTGAAAACGGTGTGGGGTCGCGCTTCATCCGTGAAGTCGACCCTGAGCGACGCTAATTGTAAGGAAAACTGTGTCCACTGCACCCGAAAACGCTACCGAGACTACTTTCGCAGATCTTGGACTGCCTGATGATCTCCTCAAAGCCATCACAAACATGGGCTATGAGGTTCCAACCCCTATCCAGGCTGAGGCAATCCCAGCGCTTCTTGACTTCCATGATGTCGTTGGAATTGCTCAGACAGGTACTGGAAAGACCGCGGCCTTTGGCCTGCCGCTCTTGGCTTTGATTGATTCAGATCAACGTCATGTACAGGCACTTGTTCTCGCGCCAACGCGCGAATTGGCGATGCAATCTGCTCAAGCGATTTCTGATTTTGCCGCTCAGAGCCGCGATATCGATGTCGTTCCCGTCTATGGAGGCTCCGCCTATGGCCCTCAGATTGGTGCGTTAAAGCGCGGTGCGCAGGTGGTTGTCGGTACTCCCGGCCGTGTGATTGACCTTATTGAGAAAGGCGCGTTGGATCTCAGTAATGTCGTCATGCTGGTGCTTGACGAAGCAGATGAAATGCTCCGTATGGGCTTCGCTGAAGACGTCGAAACTATTACTGCCTCGGTTCCTGACGATCGTTTGACAGCTCTCTTTTCTGCAACAATGCCAGCCGCGATTGAAAAAATCGCGCAAACGCATTTGAAGGATCCTCTGAAGATTGCTGTTTCTGAAGAGTCTTCAACGGTTGATACGATTCACCAAACCTATGCTGTCGTTCCTTACAAGCACAAGATTGGTGCGCTTTCGCGTGTTCTTGCTACTCGAGCTCAACACCAGAGCACGCAAGAATCTGATGCTGCAATTGTCTTCGTCCGCACGCGTCTGGATGTTGAGGAAATTGCTCTCGAACTGAACTCTCGAGGGTTTAAAGCCGCAGGTATTTCGGGTGATGTTGCACAGACCGAACGCGAACGCATGGTGGAACGTCTAAAGAACGGCTCCCTCGACGTTCTGGTTGCAACCGATGTTGCCGCGCGAGGCCTCGACGTTGAACGAATTGGTTTGGTCGTCAACTTTGACGTTCCCCGCGAAGCAGAAGCTTATGTACACCGAATTGGACGTACTGGGCGCGCCGGGCGTGAAGGGCGTTCATTGACCTTCTTCACGCCTCGGGAACATGGCCGACTTCGCAAGATCGAGAAGCTGACCGGCACCCCCATGGAAGAGGTCGAGATTCCTTCACCCGCTGCTGTCTCACAGTTCAGAGCGAGCAGAATCTTGGATGCGATTGGCGCGCGTATTGAACGTGGACGACTTGATCTTTACCGGCAGCTTCTTGATGAGGTTCATGACACGACCTCGTTGGATATTGAAGACATCGCAGCCGCGCTTCTTGCCCAGGCAGTGGGGGATGAAGGACCTGCTGCGCGTATTGCTGAAGACCGTCGTGGTAGTGGAAAGATTCGCCGCGAAGAAGAACTTGACGAATCGGGTGAATTTGCACGCGCTCACTTTGAGGGAGGCCGCGACAACGACCGTCCGCTCAAGGCACGTAAACAGGGCACTTCACCTCGACACGCAGTCGGAACTGGTACGCGCTACCGCATCGAGGTAGGTAAGAAGGACCGCGTCAAGCCCGGTGCGATTGTCGGAGCCATCACCGGTGAAGGTGGTATTTCCGGTGCAGATATCGGTCATATTGATATCTACCCGACCTTCTCTCTTGTCGAAATTCATACAGACCTTCGTCCGGATGCCATGGCTCGGATTTCAAAGGCGCATGTTTCGGGACGTGCACTGAGAATCCGCGTCGATGAGGGACCCGATGGGAAGGCTCATTCCCCGAAGAAGGCTGCGCTTTCACGAAAAGATTCCCGAGACTTAGCGAAGTCTCGCACGGAGCGCGGACGTGGGCACCGTTTAGGCCATGGAGATGATCATCGTCGTGATGATCGCCGAGGCGGTCGTGACTTTGGCGAAAAGTCCTCGTTTAGGGGTGGGCGAGCCACGCAGCCTCAACGGAAGTCGGCCTCGAAGAAATTGGGGAAGGGACGCCGTTTCGGGCGCTAAGCGACAACTACATCACTGAGCGCACGCGCGGGGGAGGAGATCTTCCTCGCGCGTTCTCATTGATGCAATCACACCGACAACAGCAATTCCGAGAGCGATTAAGGTTGCGGGGAGGTATGCAATAGGGCCTGTGAAACCGATGGCATTCCATAGCGCCAGTGCAAGGGAGACGAAAGCAAGCTCTACGGCTGCACCGGCCGAGTCTGCGACCTGAAGCCACGAAGATGCCCGTCCGTGCATAGAAGGATCGGTTGACCCTAGCGTGAGATCTGAAATCGTAGAGTGTGTGAGGCCAACGCCAAGTCCAGCAAGGAGCCAGGCGATAAAGATTGGCCAGTGAGGGGCGGATGTCTGGAGAAGCATTGTTAGTGGAGCCAGGCCAATGACAACAAAGACCATTCCGATTCGTGGGAGCCTAAGTCGGCTCTTGCCCACGTGGATATGGGATTGGATGACCGAACCTGCAGCCCATGATAGAGCGCTTGCTGTAACGACAAGGGAAGCTGAACTCGGAGTCCAGCCCTGAACACGTTGGAGAAGTAAAGGCAATATAACTTCTGCGCCTGTTACCGCTCCCATCATGAGTAAACGAGTTGCGACAAGTGCTGGGATGCCACGCTTCAGACTAAAAGAGCCAGGCGGGAGAAGGCGCGGGAGCGTTATTGCGGAGAGCGTCAGGCCCGCAGAGCCCACAAGTACCATTGCCCAGATCGAAGTAAAAGTACCCGAAATCTGTAAAAGGAAAACACCTATACCGCTGCCTAGCGCCAGTCGGACGAAGCGCAAAGAAGGTGCAACTCCTTGAGATGGGATCGAGAAATTTTTAAGAACTGAATGAAGGGGAATCGCACCGAATGCTGCGAGGAGAGGAGCTACACCAAAAACCACTCTCCATCCACTATATGTCACGATTATTCCGGCAAGGGCAGGTCCTACGAGGGAAGGAAAGACCCAAGATAGGGAGAAGGCTGCAAAGTAGCGTGGACGGTGCAGGGGAGTGGCTATTGCTCCGATAAGGACGTAGAGCGGGACGATGATAAATCCTCCACCCAGGCCCTGGATGAGCCGACCGAAAACGAATACTGCGATATGGGGAGCGAGAGCACTTACTAATAATCCGACGCAGAAAAGCCCTAATCCCCAGGCAAATACCTTTTTGACACCCAATGCATCGCTGAGGCCTCCTGCTAGGACATTTGCAATCAAGTTTGTAATCAGAGCAGCACCCGAAGAAACTGCGAACCAAGAGTCTGCATGGAAAGAGGCAACGACGTTCGGCATGATCGTGGTCGTTGCGAGCGATTCAAAAGCGGAAAGCGTAATCAAGATGACGGAGGAGAGCATGAGTCCCTTTTCCGCACTTGACCATGCCTCAACTCGGGGACGTGGGGACATGGCATTATCCTTGCACATTTCGTCTGAGACCTCGGCCAGTGCCTGCAGAAGGTGTGCCTCGATTGTTGGTACGGCGGATTATTGCTGAATGAAAACAAACGAATGAACTCAGGGTATCGACTCGTTGATCGAGGAGTGGGGGAGCAATGGGGGTATTATGTCCGTGCCGCCGCTCGTCTCGCGGATGGTACCAAAGAAAGGAAAACCAGTGCTTCGCACTCACAATATTGGAACGCTTGGCCTTGACCTTGTCGGCCAAACCGTCACCCTGACCGGATGGGTCGATCGACGTCGTGACCACGGCGGTGTTGCATTCATCGATCTCCGTGATGCTTCGGGAATTGCGCAGGTGGTCGTTCGCGATGAACGCGTTGCCCACGAATTGCGCAGCGAGTTCGTTTTGAAAGTGACCGGAGAGGTCTGTGCTCGTCCCGAAGGCAATGAGAACCCGAATCTCGCAACGGGTGCTATTGAAGTCATGGGCGACGATATTGAGATTCTCAATACTTCCGCGCCGCTTCCTTTCCAGGTGTCCTCCAACGCGGAAGATTCAGGCAATGTCGGCGAAGAAACGCGTTTGAAGTATCGCTACCTTGATCTGCGTCGTGAGCCTGAGCAGTACGCTCTGCGCTTGCGTTCGAAGGTTTCGCGCGCTGCTCGCGATACTCTCTACGCTCACGATTTCGTCGAAATTGAAACGCCGACGCTCACACGTTCCACCCCTGAAGGCGCGCGTGACTTCATTGTTCCTGCTCGTCTGTCGCCCGGCTCTTGGTATGCGCTACCGCAGTCTCCGCAGCTTTTCAAGCAGATGCTGATGGTTGCCGGAATGGAACGCTACTTCCAGATTGCACGCTGCTATCGTGACGAAGACTTCCGCGCGGACCGCCAGCCCGAGTTTACCCAGCTTGATATCGAGATGAGCTTCGTCGATCAGGACGACGTGATCGCAGTTGCCGAAGAGATCATGAAGAATGTCTGGGCGCTCATTGGCTATGACCTCCAGACTCCGATTCCTCGCATGACCTTCAAAGATGCCATGGAGAAGTACGGTTCGGATAAGCCTGACCTGCGTTTCGGGTACCAGCTTGTTGACCTGACCGAGTACTTCAAGGACACGACTTTCCGTGTCTTCCAGGCGCCCTACGTCGGCGCGGTTGTTATGCCCGGCGGTGGTTCTCAGCCTCGCCGTACCTTCGACAAGTGGCAGGAATGGGCCAAGGCGCGCGGCGCCAAGGGCCTGGCTTACGTCACGATCGACGAGGAAGGAAACCTGGGCGGCCCGGTTGCAAAGAACATTACCGAAGCTGAGCGCGCTGGCCTCGCCGAGGCCACTGGCGCCAAGCCCGGTGACTGCATTTTCTTCGCTGCTGGCAAGCCCACCGCCTCGCGCGAGCTGCTTGGCGCGGCCCGCCTCGAGATCGGTAAACGCTGCAACCTGATCGACCCGGATGCGTGGGCGTTTACCTGGGTTGTTGACGCTCCTCTCTTCAAGCCGACCGGAGATGCCGAGGCCGAAGGTGACGTTGCTCTTGGACACAGCGCTTGGACCGCTGTTCACCACGCCTTCACCTCGCCAAAGCCTGAATGGTTGGATACTTTCGACCAAGATCCCGGAAATGCTTTGGCCTACGCCTATGACATTGTCTGCAATGGCAATGAAATCGGCGGTGGCTCGATCCGTATTCACCGACGTGACGTCCAAAATCGAGTCTTCAAGGTCATGGGTATTGGCGAGGAAGAAGCGCAAACCCAGTTCGGATTCCTTCTTGATGCATTCAAGTTCGGAGCTCCTCCGCACGGCGGCATCGCCTTCGGATGGGACCGAATTGTTTCGCTCCTCACCAAGTCTGAATCAATTCGCGACGTTATCGCCTTCCCGAAGTCAGGTGGCGGATACGATCCGCTGACCGATGCTCCTGCACCCATTACTCCTGCACAGCGCAAGGAGGCTGGCGTGGACGCGAAGCCGAAGAAGCGCGGTGAAGAGGACTCTGAGAATAGCTCTGAAAAGTAATCGTCTTTTCGGCTAATTTCTAGCAAGTTTCCGGGGTGGTTGATGCGCATCAACCACCCCGGAAATTATTGCTCAGTGAATAGGCAGATCGGGGATTGAGAGGCTAATCTTGGTAGTCAACAGGGCTCAATGCCGATTCCTCAGGAGTGATACGTAATGGCGCTTCTTCCACCCCATTTGCTACCTTCACCGATTCAGGCGCCTCCCGCCGAGCAAGTGATTGAAGGTCGACAGTGGAGGATCGAAATTCTTTCAGACACTGTGATCCGTCTTGAATGGGATGCGAGCGGCGAATTCCTTGATGGACCGACACAAATGATGGCTTGGCGCAAGTGCCTACCTGTGAAGGATCTGCGCATCGATCATGACGAAGTTGGCGGCATAGTTATTGAGACTGCGCACATGTCCTTCCACTATGACGGCAAGGAACCTAGCTCCAATGGATTGTGGGCTCAAGTGCGGGAGGAAGATAGTTGGGGCGGAACCTGGCGTTGGGGGACAGACGCAGAATTTCCCTGGATTCAAGGGAGAAACCTGCGAGGGACAACCAGAACATTGGACACGGTCGATGGACGCTGTGAACTCGATAAAGGTGTCGTTGATGGCCGTGGTATAACCACGTTAATTGATGACACCTGTCCTGTCTCTAGTGATGGAGTCTTCCTGCCTGCGCGCCTGGAGCACCTGGATATTTACATTTTCGCTTGCGGCCCAGATTTTCCCGAGGCCGTGCGTTCCTTCTACCGTTTAAGTGGGCCTCAAGCGATTCTGCCCCGCTTTGCCTTAGGAAATTGGTGGAGTAGATATCACCGCTACTCAGATGAGGAATATTTGGAAGTGATGAGTGAATTTGCTCGTCACGATGTTCCGCTTGCAGTCGCTGTCATCGATATGGATTGGCACATCACCAACCCTCCCGCGGGAGCTGGCTCAGGATGGACTGGCTACACCTGGGATCCTGAGCTTTTCCCGGATCCAAAAAAGTTCCTTGATGCTCTACATGAGCGTGGTCTTCACACCTCACTCAATCTTCACCCTGCGGATGGTATTCGTTACTTTGAAGAGGGATACGAGCGCTTAGCCCAAAGAATGGGCATAGATCCGGCAAGCAAAAAGACAATCCTCTTTGAACCAGCTAATCCCAAATTTATGTTGGCGTATTTCGAAGAGATTCTGCACCCGCTTGAAGATCAAGGGGTCGATTTCTGGTGGGTTGACTGGCAACAAGGTGAGCATTCAAGCGTTCCAGGGCTTGACCCATTGTGGGTTTTGAACCACTATCACTACCTCGATAACGCTCAGCGACATGGTCGAGGACTCACGCTTTCTCGCTATTGTGGACCAGGATCTCAGCGCTTTCCTCTGGGTTTTTCGGGAGATACCTACATCACCTGGGAATCGTTGAAGTTCCAGCCTGAATTTACCGCTACTGCCTCTAATATCGGCTATGGCTGGTGGAGCCATGATATTGGTGGGCACATGCTTGGCGGACGTGATCCAGAATTGGAGACCCGTTGGATCCAAAGTGGTGTATTTAGCCCAATCATGCGTCTGCATTCATCGAATAATCCATTCACGCGAAAGGAACCATGGGTTTTCGAAGAACCTCATTGCGCGATTCAAGAGGAATACCTGCGTTTCAGACACCGATTGGTCGGGTATCTTCACTCCGAACAATTCCACGGTCGTGATGAGCTTCTCCCACTCGTGCGTCCGATGTATTGGGAGCATGATGGCCACGCTCAGGCTTGGGAGGTCCCAAATTGCTTCCGCTTTGGACGTGAACTGATCGCTGCTCCGGTCACTGAACAGCTCTCTGAAGCCTCGTGCCGTGGGCGGTCTGAAGCGTGGTTACCAGAGGGCATGTGGGTTGACCTCATGACGAATATCGCCTATCAGGGCAATCGAAAGCTTTCACTGTGGTCGGAGCTGTCGCGGACCCCGCTCTTTGCGCGAAGTGGATCAATCATTCCACTTTGTGGAAGTGCGGCTGCTCCCGATGGTGAAGGCACGCTGGGAATGCTTGGACGCCAGGCTAATGTTGGAACCGGTAATCCTGAGGAAATTGAGTTACTGCTCGTTTGCGGCGCGGATGCAAGCTATGAGCTGGTTGAAGATCGCGATAGCGATGCTTCTCTTGTTCGTACGCTCTTTGAATGGGACGATGCTCGCCACAGACTCACCATTCATGGTGCCGATGGGGATCTGGATTCGATCCCGGTGCGACGAAAGATCCTTGTTCGTACCTATGGGCATGGAATCGATAGTCAATTGACTGAGCTTGGTTTTATTGAAACGCGCACGGGCGCCAGTTTTGAGCTGGAACCGAAGCTGGTGAGTGAAGAGGTTAAACGCTCAGAGCAGATTCGTCGGATTTTGACTCACGCGCGTTCTGAGGTTGAGACGCTCACGTGTCTCGACTCTACGTGGAATGAAGGTCGTGGTGCCTTCTTCGCCGCCTTAAGTGCTTCAGGCGTTGCCCCAGATTTGCGTGAGGCGCTCTTCCAAATCGCAATTGCATCAGATCTCTAAAGTATCGGGAGCAGATCATGTCCTATGTCGAGCTTCATCCAGTGAATCCTCAGACGCGACTTATTGATCGCGTTGTTGGCGTTCTCCGCGAAGGTGGTTTGATCGCGCTGCCGACAGATTCTGGCTACGCGCTTGCCTGTCTTATGGGCAACAAATCGGGAATTGATCGAATTCGACAGATTCGCAAACTCGATGACAAACACAATTACTCGTTGCTTTGTGATGCCTTCTCGCGTCTGGGCGATTTGGTCATCATGGACAATTCGCAATTCCGGGCAATGAAAGCAACAACTCCCGGTCCGTATACATTCATCCTCCCCGGGACAAAAGAAGTTCCCAGAATGACACTGAATAAGAAGAAACACACCATCGGGGTGAGGATCCCTGACCACCGTGTGGTTCAGTCTCTTCTTGCTGCGCTGGGGCAGCCCTTAGTTGCTTCATCGCTCATCCTTCCGGGTGAAGATCAGGTGATGAGTGATGGCTTCGAGGTCGATGAGAAAATTGGTTCACTTGTTGATTTGGTTGTTGTGGCTCCAGTAGGAGGAGACGAAGCGACATCGGTTATCGACTATACGGATGGAGTGGGACGAGTCGCTCGACACGGCGCGGGGGATACAAGTCTATGGGAGTAGCCTCCTAGGCTGAGTAAGCAGCATCACGGTTCTATTGTCTTTCTTGTCCCTTTTGTCGCCGTGTTTCCGCTCGAAGAACCGGTAGCATGAGAGAGCTATGAAGAAGCTTTCCCTCAAAGTGTGGACACTCCTTGGTCTATGCGGCCTGCTGTGCGCCGGTTTGGTGTTCTCAGGCTGGTTTTATTCTGCGCATGCCCTTCCGCGCACATCAATCGCAGGTCAGTCTTTCTCTTCGTCCTCGCGAGTTCAGATTGACGAGGCTCTGAAACATCGAGTCGAGTCCGCTCAAGTTACTTTGCAGCTGGGCGATACGACACAACAGGCAACCTTGGAGGACTTAGGGATCACTGTTGATATCCCCGCGACAGTCGATGCTGCTTTCTCAGAGAACTCAGGGTTGCTCTCCCGTTTCCTCGGGATCTTCCGCTCTCGGTCGATTACCCCTGTCGTCCACCTTGACAACGCCCAACTCTCTCGATTCGGAGTTTCTTTAGCGCAGCGCGTGGGGACCCCTGTGAGTGACGCAGCTCTGTCACCTAAGGAAGATGGATCAGGTTTCACGGTCGTTCCTTCTCATGAGGGTATTGCGCTGAATACTGCTGATCTTGCGAAAGTCCAGCAGGATGTCGCTCAAGATCTGGGTGCTTCCCCCAGGGCAATCAAGGTTGAGGTTCAAGAACCGAAGATTAATACTCAGAGAGCTGAAGAAGCGCTTGCTCAAGCGCAATCACTGATTGCTCCTAGCGTGACGATCACTGACGGTATTGACGATTTCGCTGCGTCGAAAGCCGACAAGATGAAATGGGTCAAGGTGAGCGCAGAGGGCGATCGTGCTGCCGTGCTTGATTCGGATGCACTATCAACTTGGGTGAATGATCTCGCAAAATCGACGAACGTTGAATCCGAAAAAGGAATTCAGGGTGTTAATAGTCGTGGTGACGTTGTAGGCGTGCTCAAGGCCGGCACGGTTGGTTATCGTGCGAACAATACACAGTCTGTAATCTCTGGAATTGAGGATGCCCTCAATAATGGGAAGTCCTATTCGGGCGATTTTGATTACGACAAGATTCAGCCCGAGTATGATCGCCAAGATATTCCCGATGGCTACGGTGATGATGTTTATCAGGCTTCGGCCGGTGAAAAATGGATCGATATCGACTTGTCGAAGAACACGGTTTCTGCGTATGAAGGTCGGACAATAGTTCACGGTCCAACCCCGATGGTCCCGGGTGCGCCCAATACTCCAACCGTAACCGGTAAGTTCCATGTCTATTTGCAATATGCCTCTCAGACAATGGAAGGTGAAAATGCAGATGGCACCAATTACCGGACAGAAGGCGTTCCGTGGGTCACCTACTTCTATGCGGGGTATGCACTTCACGGCGCTCCGTGGCGTTCCTCTTTCGGATGGTCTGGTTACGGTGGCTCTCACGGGTGTGTGAATATGCCGGTTGACGGTGCGCACTGGATTTATGATTGGGCGGACAACGGGACGGTTGTCATCAGCCACTACTAAAGGGGAGTGAAGATGGATCTCTTTGATACGCAGGGGATCGAAGATTTCGGGACTCCGGTAGTTGATGACCATGCTCCACTCGCGGTCCGAATGCGCCCGCAAAGCGCTGATGAGATCGTTGGCCAGCAGCACCTTCTCAAGCCGGGATCACCGCTGCGTAGACTTCTCACTCCATCTACTGATTCCCCTGCGGGTTTAAGCTCGGTGATTTTATGGGGTCCTCCCGGAACCGGAAAGACCACTCTTGCCTACCTGATTGCACGTGCTTCTGGTCGGCGCTTCTGTGAAGTTTCTGCAGTTACCTCCGGAGTAAAAGACCTGCGTGATGTGATCTCGCAGGCTCGACGAGGCCTGACAACAACGGGAGAGGAAACGATCCTCTTTGTTGATGAGGTTCATCGGTTTTCAAAATCGCAGCAGGATGCTCTTCTTCCAGCTGTCGAAAATCGTTGGGTAACTCTAGTTGCTGCAACGACAGAGAACCCATCCTTCTCGGTGATTTCTCCGCTTCTTTCTCGTTCCTTACTTCTTACTCTTCATGCGTTGAGCAGTGAAGATCTCTCCCTTCTTCTTGATCGTGCCTTGACAAGTGAATCGGGATTGAAGTCTCTTTTTTCCTTATCTTCAGATGCTCGCTCAGCTTTGTTGCGCTTGGCCGGCGCAGATGCTCGTAAGGCCCTGACTCTTCTCGAGGCCGCCGCAGCCTCGTGCATTGAGCGTGGGGGAGAAGGCCAGCTGGCGGAAGAGGGGAGCGGGCCTCGGGAAATCGAAATCGCTGACGTTGAGAATGCTGCTAATCAGGCCTTAGTGCGTTGGGATCAAGATCAGCACTACGACGTGGCAAGCGCTTTCATTAAGTCGATGCGCGGATCTGATGTTGATGCCGCTATCCACTATCTTGCGCGCATGCTTGAAGCAGGTGAAGATCCGCGATTTATTGCGCGACGCATCATGATTTGCGCTGCGGAAGATGTCGGAATGGCGGCACCCGAAGTGCTCACCACGGCTGTTTCTGCAGCGCAAGCGGTTGCAATGATCGGAATGCCGGAGGCGCGAATTATTCTGAGTGAAGCCGTAATTGCGGTAGCAGCAGCCCCAAAGTCTAATCGCGCTTACCTCGCTATTGACGAAGCGCTGAGGGATATCCGTCAAGGGAAAGGTGGGCCAGTTCCCACGCACCTCAGGGACGCTCATTACAGTGGTGCTCAAGCTCTTGGACACGGCGTTGACTACATTTATGCGCACGATGCACCTCATCATGTTGCGGCTCAGCACTATCTTCCTGAGGATCTTCGTGGGACGTCCTACTACCGTCCGACAACGAATGGTAATGAGGCCATGCTCACGAAACGCTTAGCTGCGCTTCGCGAATTGCTCAAAGTACGTTAAACTGATCCGGTTGCCTTTATGGGCAACGTATACCTGGGGTCTTAGCCGACGGCGTTATGCCTGGAGTTGACCCCGCATTCGTTTTGCGAATGCGACATAAGAGACAGGAAAGGTCATTTAATGGCTCACAATCGTTCACGCAAGCAGGTGCGCGAGTCTCGCGCGCTGGGCTTTGCTCTCACCCCGAAGGCTGTTCGTTACTTCGAAAAGCGTCCGTATGGTCCCGGTGAACACGGTCGTACCCGTCGCCGCCAGGAATCTGACTACGCTGTTCGTCTGAAGGAAAAGCAGCGTTTGCGCGCTCAGTACGGCATTCGTGAGGCTCAGATGCGTCACGTCTTCGAAGAAGCACGTCGTACTGCTGGCCTGACCGGTGAGAACTTGGTCGAGCTCCTTGAAATGCGTCTTGACGCTCTGGTGCTGCGTGCAGGTTTTGCTCGCACCATCCAGCAGGCACGTCAGTTCGTCGTTCACCGTCACATCATGGTTGACGGCAAGATCGTCGATCGTCCTTCCTTCCGCGTGAAGCCGGGACAGACCCTGCAGGTCAAGCCGAAGTCTCAGACCAGCGTCCCCTTCGAGATTGCAGCTGAAGGCATCAACCAGGAAGCTCTTCCCGCAACTCCCGATTACCTGGACGTTGACATTGCTCGCCTGAAGGCAACGCTGGTGCGTCGCCCGAAGCGCGCTGAAGTTCCCGTCACCTGCGACGTGCAGATGGTCGTCGAACACTACTCGCGCTGAGTGTGTCTTCCAAGACCCCGAGGGTTTCCCTCGGGGTCTTGTTCTTTTTGTTGAGTCGTCTTGTCAATACACGATTCTTATTGATGTCCACTACTATGGGGTACTATGCGCACTTCTGAAATTCGTCAACGTTGGCTTGACTACTTTGCATCACAAGGACACGAGATTCGTCCATCTGTTTCTTTGGTGTCTCCTGAGCCTTCTATTTTGTTCACCATCGCTGGTATGGTGCCCTTCATTCCTTACATCACCGGTGTTGAACCGGCGCCTTGGCCCAGGGCTGCATCCGTTCAAAAGTGCATTCGTACGAACGATATCGACAACGTCGGTCGCACGACCCGTCACGGTACCTTCTTCCAGATGAACGGTAATTTCTCCTTCGGTGATTACTTCAAGGAAGGCGCTATTCACTTCGCGTGGGATCTGCTCACTGGTTCGCAATCGGAAGGCAAGTATGGCCTCGACGGCGATCGCATGTGGGTCACCATTTGGGAGAAGGACGACGAGGCATTCGATGTTCTGACCAAGGAGGTCGGAATGGATCCTCGCCACATTGTGCGTCTACCCCGAGAAGAGAACTTCTGGGACACCGGTCAGCCCGGTCCTGCGGGTCCCTGCTGCGAGTGGCACTACGATCGCGGTCCTGCTTATGGTCCCGAGGCCGTGGGCGGCAATGTTGACCCGGGTGGCGACCGCTATCTTGAGCTGTGGAATCTGGTTTTTGACCAGTACATGCGCGGCGAGGGAAGCGGTAAGGATTACCCGCTGCTGGGTGAGCTTGACCAGAAAGCGATCGATACCGGTGCCGGTTTGGAACGCTTGGCCTTCGTCATGCAAGACAAACCGAATATGTACGAGATTGACGAGGTTTATCCCGTTATCGCTGCCGCCGAAGAGATGAGCGGTAAGCAATACGGTCTCGGCGCCGCAGGCCCCGAGGCCGGTGCTGCCTACGACGATGACGTTCGTCTTCGCGTGGTTGCTGATCACGTACGCTCTTCGCTGATGTTGATTGGTGATGGCGTTCGTCCTGGAAATGATGGCCGTGGCTATGTGCTTCGCCGCCTTATTCGACGCGCAGTTCGTTCGATGCGTTTGCTTGGTGTTGATACGGCTACGATGCCGACGCTGCTGACCGCTTCGAAGGACGCGATGAAGGCTTCCTACCCTGAACTCGAGGAGAATTGGGGAACGATTTCTGAAGTGGCATATGCGGAAGAAGACGCCTTCCGTCGTACTCTTACTGCGGGTACCACCATTCTTGATGCCGCGGTTGAGAAGGCAAAGGTCGCTCCGGGTGCTCCGATGATTTCTGGTGAAGCGGCATTTTCACTACACGATACGTATGGCTTCCCGATTGACCTGACTCTGGAGATGGCATCGGAACAGGGCGTTCATGTTGATGAGGCTGCTTTCCGTGCGCTTATGGAGGAACAGAAGGAACGCGCGCGTGCTGATGCTCGCGCGAAGAAGACTGGCCACACTGACGTTCGTATTTTCCACGATATCGAAAAGGAACTCGGCGGCGGTTCAACTTTTGTTGGCTACACAGAGAGCGCCTCGGACGCACAAGTGGCAGGCCTGTTGGTTGATGGCGTTCCAACCCCTGCGGTTAGTGCGCCTGCTGAAGTTGAAATCATCCTGGACCGAACTCCCTTCTATGCGGAGATGGGTGGTCAGCTCGCTGATCACGGCACCATTCGACTTGCTGATGGCGGTGTGATCGAGGTTCATGACGTGCAGGCTCCTGTGCGCGGCCTTTCAGTACACCGCGGCACCCTGACTGAGGGGACTGCGACGCTGGGGGAGAAGGCCTTCGCGCAGATTGACACTGAACGTCGACTCGCTATCGCCCGCGCTCACACTGCAACCCACATGGTTTATGCGGGCCTGCGACGCATTGTTAACAAAGACGCAGAACAAGCAGGTAGCGAGAACTCTCCTTCACGTCTGCGTTTTGATTTCACGAACTCAAGTTCGCTTGGCGAAGGCCAGCTGAACGAAATCGAAAGCCTTGTTAACGAAAAGCTTGCAGAAAATCTTCCTGTGACCACTGAGGTCATGTCTCTTGACGAGGCCAAGCGCTCGGGCGCGATCGCGCTCTTCGGTGAGAAGTACGGTTCTGAGGTCCGTGTGGTCACTATCGGTGACAACTTCGATCGTGAGCTTTGCGGTGGTACTCACGTTCCATCCACTGGTCACCTTGGACGCATCACCGTTTTGGGTGAAGGATCTATTGGCTCGGGTGTTCGCCGAATCGATGCGCTTGTCGGTGATGGGGCCTATTCCTTCCAGGCGAAGGAACACGCTTTAGTTTCGCAACTGACCTCCATGCTGGGTGGTCGCCCAGATGAACTCACGACACGACTTGAGTCTGTCATGACTCGTCTTCGTGACGCGGAGAAGGAGCTTCAGAAGATTCGAGAGCAACAGGCTCTTGCCGAAGCCGCTCTTCTTGCGCAGAATGCCCGTAAGATCGGTAAATTCACTTCGGTTGTTGTGCCCGTTGGTGCTCTTGGTACGGCAGATGAGCTCCGTGCAATGGCAACCGATGTGCGTGAACGTCTGGGTAACGATGGTCCAGTTTTGGTTGCTCTTGCGGCAATTATTAACGGTAAGCCCATGGTGACTGTTGCAACGAACGATCTAGCGCGTCAGCACAGTGCACGCGCGGGACAGTTTGTTCGTCGCGCGGCAAAGATTCTCGGCGGCGGTGGCGGCGGTCGTGATGACCTTGCTCAGGGTGGTGGGTCAAACCCCGCTGCAATTGACGACGCATTGGCGGATGTGAACGAGCAGATTAAAGAGTTGTGATGCGGCCGGGAGTTCGTCTGGCTGTCGATGTTGGGACGGTCAGGGTCGGCCTCGCGCGTAGTGACGCGGGGGGCATCCTGGCTCTTCCCCTCGAAACACTGCCACGCCAAGACGACGCCTCGGAAATTAACGAGATTGTTCGCTATGCCCATGAGCTTGAGGTCATTGAAATAATTGTTGGCTTACCAAGACATATGCGCGGTGGCGAGGGAATTTCGGCAAAGGGCGCACGTCGCTACGCTCGAAAGCTTAAGATGGTTTTACCTGAGTGTCGTGTGTGCTTAGTCGACGAACGCCTTAGCTCGCACGAAGGGCATGAGCGTCTTCTCCAAGCCGGAGTTGAACGGCGTGAACATCGTCAGATGATTGACCAAGTGGCTGCGTCTATTATTCTGGAAACAGCTTTGGAAATGGAACGAATGAGCGGACGAGCTCCTGGAAAGGAACTTGTCCTTGAGGAAGGACAGTGATGAGCGACAATACGCCCGGATATCCTTTCCCCAAGCGAGCGAGCATTCACCAACGTCGCGCGCAAGAATCTGTACCTTCAGAACCGCAGGTGCAAGGTGAGGAGTCTCAGCCTGTTGACAGCCCTGAGGCATCTCGTACCTCCGCTCGCTCGTGTGCGAATGACACTGACTTTGATCAGATTCTTCGTCCGGGAAGCCACGAGGCCCCTGCTCCAGAAACGGCTGTGCCCACCGGCCTTCCAACGCGACGTACTCGACGTCTAGCGCAAGAAGAGACAGCGTCCGAGACGACTGGAATGCGGAGCCGGCGCCTTGCACAAGAACGGCGTGCAGTTCGCAAACGCAGGCGTCGTCGTTCAATTCGTACATTCATCGTTCTTCTTCTGACTCTCACGCTTTGTGCTGGTGGGATTTATCTTGCTTACACACAGCTTCGAGGTTCCTCTTCGTCAAGTACCGCAGCTGATGATTTTCCGGGTCCAGGAAATGGTCAAGTTGTCGTCACAATTTATGACGGTGAATCGGGCCAGCAGATTGGACAACGACTTGTCGATGCCGGTGTGGTTAAGTCGCTATCAGCTTTTATTCGTGCGTTTGAGGCCAATAAGGCCGCTGTCGGTATTCGTCCAGGTAGCTACACCTTGAAGAAAGAGATGAGCGCATCGGGTGCAATTGCTGCGCTCCTTGATGACGCGAATCGCATGGATAATACGGTGACTGTTACACCCGGACAAACGAAGGATCAGGTCGCCGAACAGATTGCTCTAGTGACCGATATTCCACTTGACCAGGTAAAAACTGCAATGGCGGATGCAACAACTATTGGTTTGCCCGCTGAAGCAAATGGAAATGTTGAAGGATGGCTGGCACCCGGGTCCTATGAGCTCGCAGAGGGTGAGACCGCTGAGTCATTAATTACTCAGATGGTGGCTGCCACTAAGAAGCAGCTTGACGACCTCGGTGTGCCTGCGGCAGATCGGGAGAAGGTCCTTACAAAAGCATCGATTCTTGAGCGTGAGGTTCGAAATCCTGAATACTTGCCGATGGTGTCGCGGGTTATTGACAACCGCCTCGCCGATACGAATGGTGAGACCCGTGGTCTTTTACAAATGGATTCGACTGTTCTTTATGGAGTTGGGAAGACCGGAGGTATTCCCACTGCTGAGGACCTTGCAGCTGACAATCCATATAACACTTATCGAAATCCGGGACTTCCTCCGTCGCCTATTTCTCAGCCGTCTAGTGAAGCCATTAATGCGGCAATTCACCCCGCCGAGGGGAATTGGCTGTACTTCGTGACTGTCGATCTGGACTCTGGCGAAACTCTCTTTGCCGCAACCCATGACGAGCAAGCCCAGAATACGAAGCGTCTTGAGGAATATTGTTCAACCCATCAGGGGAAGTGCTGATGCCTTGGGCGTGCGTTATCGGATCACCCATTGGGCATTCATTGTCTCCGCTGATCCATCGCTGCTTGTGGGATTGCGCAGGGTTGAGCGGATGGACCTATCTGAAGCATGAAGTCACCGCGGAGTCCTTACCCCAGTGGATTTCTTCTATTGACGATGAATGCGTTGGTGTCTCTATTACGATGCCGTGCAAGAAGGCAGTAATCCCGCTTCTTGATGTCGTCGATCCTCAAGCTGAAGCATTGAATTCGGTGAATACTCTTATCCCTACTGGAAGCTTAAAGACCGGCTTCAATACTGATGTTTACGGAATGAGTCGGGCGATTGAGCTTAGTAGAAGTCGCTCGGGCCTAGACAGCCACGGAAGAGCGGTCATTATTGGTTCGGGAGCAACGGCAGCATCAGCACTTGCCGCTGTTGTCTCATTGGGTTTTACAGAGGTACATGTTGTAGCTCGCGCCTTCCATAACGGAAAAGTTCCTGTTGATTTTCACCGCGCTGCTCTCAATCTTGGCGTGAGCTACCACGGTCATGATTTGATGCAGCGCGACGAGCTTTCAAGTTGTTGTTCAAGGGCGGATGTCGTTGTTTCGACACTGCCTTCGGGCACTCTTGATGCACATGTATCACAGCTCGCATCAATGCCAGAAAAATCGAGTTTCCTCGATGTCAGCTATGCGCCCCGAGTCACTCCCGCTATCGCGATGTGTCAAGAGCGTTCAATACCCGTTGCCTTTGGGATAGACATGCTTGTGTATCAAGCGCTGATGCAATTTAAGCTGATGACGGGTTTAGACGCTGACGATCACGCGGTATCTGCTGTCTTTGACTTACTTGGGAAGAACTAAGTATGGGTACGCTCCCGCTACTTTTTCCTGTCATGTCAAGGATTGTGGATAAGTCCTTAGGCTCGGAAGAGTGGAATTTATTTCTTTCTGTCATTGTCTGGATCACGTATGCTGTGTGGCTCAGTGTGTCTGGGTGGGCGATTCAGCGCCGCTACTTCGTCGAAGCATCGCTTACTCCGCTCAAACGAAATGGTGTTGTGTGGGCAGCTGTGCTGGTGGGAGCAGTCGTGCTTGTGGGAGCTCAGGCACGACCCGCGTCACCCGCTGTAGTGTCGCTGACGATGATGGGCGCCCTGCTTGGCTATATTGATGCGCGCACGCATAGGCTCCCTACTCCGTACGTTCTTGCGCTTGCCTGCGGTGTATTGAGCGGCATCGGAGTAACGATCTACTTTCACCCGCAGCCTTATCTACTTGTTGCGCAGGTAGTTTTTGGGACGTTAATTTGGACACTGCCTTTATGGCTGGGCACGCTTCCCAAAGGCGGTTTTGGTAGGGGAGATCTTCGGCTTGCACCAATCCTTGGTTCACTGCTTGGGCTTCTTGGTTGGCATGCTGCGCTCTTCGGACTCTTGGTCTCTATTGTCTCAGCTGCCTGCGCGGCGCTGTGGAAAATTGTGAGCGGCCAAGCCGGTACCCGTTCTCGGATTGCATTTGGCCCCTGGATGATCGGCTCCACTCTCTTGAGCTTCCTTCTGTGGAGTGATGTTTCCACCGATCTTTCACTGTTGCTTCATTTCGGCATTTAGCTAGAAGCACGTAATTACCTCTTTTTCTCAATGAGGACTAGCATCAGATTGAGAGTTCACACAAGGAGGTGGCGGTGCTCAAACTTGATGAGGTCATCGCAAACACACAGCGTCAGCGCGCCTTACGCGAAGAACACCTCAGCTTGGATGATTTAAAGCGGCAATGTGAGAACGTTCCCGACCCTCTTCGACACCCCGAGGAATTCCTACGTTCTGATGGGGCAACCGCTGTGATTGCTGAGATTAAACGCGCATCACCCTGGGGGGTGTATTCGACGATTGATGATCCTGCACCGCTCGCACAGGCTTTCGAGCGTGGGGGAGCGGCTATGCTTTCCGTCGTCACCGAGTCTTCTTACTTTCACGGACAGTATTCCGACCTTGCTCGAGTAAAGGCAGCGACAACCTCTCCTGTTCTCTGTAAAGACATCATCTTGTCGGCATATCAGCTATTTGAAGCGCGCCGTAATGGAGCTGACGTCGTGCTTCTTATTGCCCAGCTTCTTTCGCAAGCGGCACTCAATGGTCTTTTCGAACGCGCTCAGTCTCTTGGCATGGGCGTCCTTGTCGAGACACACTCGCGTCTTGATGCCTTGAGAGCACTTGAAGCAGGAGCACTCATGATCGGAGTTAACGCGCGAGATCTCGCGACAGGAGACGTTGATCGTCACGTCATTGATGAAGTTATTGATGTGGTTCCAAGTGGAGTATTGGCTATCGCGGAATCTGGTGTCCGAGGCCCGCGAGATGTATTCGAATACGCGAGAGCAGGAGCGGATGCAGTTCTTGTAGGTGAAGCGCTCATGCGTAGTGACAATCCCGAAGAACTTGTAGCTGAAATGGTGAGCGCTGGTCATCATCCATCGCTACTTGCTGATCGGCGAATGCGTATTCGTGAGGCACATCGTGGTAGTGATGGAAGCTGGAGTGATACTCGACGTGAATAATCTACTAAGGTAGGGAGAAATAGTTGTTATTCACGAGGAATAGTTTTCATGCGCGCTCTTGCTTTGCCGTCGCCGAGTAACGGTGTATGGCATCTTGGCCCGATTCCAATTCGCGCTTATGGCTTGATCATCGCCTGTGCGATTCTCATCTCCGTATATTGGTCCGCTCGGCGTTACCAGAAACGCGGGGGAGACCCTGACCTTTTTTATGATGTGGCACTGTGGGCAGTTCCCGCTGGCATTCTCGGTGCTCGTGTTTATCATGTGATCACTTCACCAGATGCGTATTTCGGCCAGGGCGGAAAGCCGCTCATGGCCTTCGCGATTTGGAACGGCGGCTTGGGAATTTGGGGTGCGGTTGCAGGCGGAGCGCTGGCCGCTTGGCTGGTTGTTCGTCACCGAGGCCAGCGCTTGGGTCCGATTGCAGATTCCCTTGCTGCTCCCCTTCTGGCTGCACAGGCGCTTGGACGCTGGGGGAATTGGTTCAATCAAGAGCTCTTTGGAGCACCGACGACTCTTCCGTGGGGACTGAGCATTGACAATGCGCATCTGCCCTCGGGTTATGCTCCAGGAACTCTTTTTCACCCAACCTTCCTATATGAATGCCTATGGAATTTAGCTGGGGTAGCAGTTCTTCTGCTGATTGATCGTCGAATCAAGGTGAAGTCGGGGCAGCTTTTTGCTTCGTACATCATGGTTTACACACTTGGGCGAGTGTGGATTGAGATGCTGCGCATTGATGACGCGCATCATTTCTTGGGACTGCGCATCAATGTGTGGACTTCAATCATTGTCTTCCTGCTGGGCTTGGTGAGTTTTATTATCGCTGGTCGACGTTCTGCTTCCACTCGAGTTGAACCCACTGAGCTTGCCGCGACTTCCAATTCAGCTGATAACCAGGATGAAGATTCCACTACTCAGAAGGCTGATGGAGACAAGGGCGATAGTCCTATGTCACCGGAAAGTCGCCCTGTCGAAGAGACCAAGGCACGTTAGGATAGAGACATGCGTCGAGCAAAGATTGTATGCACTATTGGACCCGCGACAGCCTCTGCTGAACAGATCCAGGCTCTGGTTGATGCCGGCATGGATGTCGCCCGTATTAACCGTTCCCACGGCACAGCCGAAGAGCATGAGGAAGTCGTCGAGCGCGTTCGTCGTGCTGCTCAGAACTCAGGCCGAGGCATCGCCGTTCTTGTTGACCTTCAAGGCCCCAAGATTCGCCTTGAAACTTTTGAAGAGGGACCACAGTATCTCGAAGTTGGTGATACTTTCACCATCACTACCCGCGATGTTCCGGGAACCAAAGAACTCGTTGGCACGACCTTTAAGGGACTGCCCGGTGACTGCGCCCCCGGTGATCGTCTGCTGATTGACGACGGTAACGTTGCAGTTCGAGTTATCGAGGTTACTGATACCGATGTCGTTACTCGCGTGGAGGTCCCCGGTTATGTTTCTGACCACAAGGGCCTGAATCTGCCTGGTGTCGCCGTTTCGGTCCCCGCGATGAGTGCGAAGGACGAAGAAGACCTGCGCTGGGGTATCAAGGCTGACGCGGACTTCATTGCGTTGTCTTTCGTCCGCTCTGCAGCCGATATCGATTCCGTTCATGCAATTATGGATGAATGTGGGAAGCGTCTTCCGGTCATCGCTAAGATCGAAAAGCCTCAGGCCGTAGAAGCTCTTTCTGAGATCGTCGATGCTTTCGACGGAATTATGGTTGCGCGTGGCGACCTCGGTGTTGAGATGCCGCTTGAGGATGTTCCGCTGGTTCAGAAGCGCGCAATTGAGCTGGCTCGCCGTGCGGCTAAGCCTGTGATCGTTGCGACGCAGGTTATGGACTCGATGATTAAGAATCCTCGACCCACCCGTGCAGAAGCGTCTGACTGCGCAAACGCGATTCTTGACGGTGCCGACGCGGTTATGCTCTCTGGCGAAACTTCGGTTGGTGCATATCCGATCGAAGCAGTACGAACCATGGCCCGTATTATCGAGGCAACAGAAGAAAATGGCGGAGAGCGCATTGCACCAATGACGCCCATCGAGCTGGATCGCGCATCAGCAATCTGTGGTGCCGCCGCGATCATTGCTGAAAAGCTTGATGCCCGTTATCTTGTGACTTTCACTCAATCGGGAACCTCTGCTCGACTGCTTTCTCGCCTGCGTACACCCATCCCGATGCTTGCCTTCACTCCATTGGAGTCCACCCGCCGTCAACTGGCTTTGTCTTGGGGTATCCACGCTTACCGCGTCCCTGAAGTAACTCACACAGACGATATGGTGTGGCAGGTAGATCAGGTTGCCCAATCTGCACGTCTTGCAGAGGTCGGCGATGAAATGGTGATCGTCGCTGGCATGCCGCCGGGGACCCCCGGTTCCTCCAATCTCCTGCGCGTCCATCGCTTGGGAGATGAGGTTGACTACGCGATCGGTGGATCGCGTAGCGACGCTTAGTATCTGTAGATCAGAGGGTGGGCAGGCCGGGAGGTCTACCCACCCTCGTACTCTGAGGAGTTTATTGAGCCATGACATCGGTGCCACGGTTATCTCACGACGACAGCGATACCAATATCGCGAGTGAAACCGCGCAGAAGAATACTTCTTATCTGACCGGTGTTAATGGCCTTAGGGCTCTGGGAATCATTGCGGTAATTCTTTACCATCTCCGGCCGACTTCACCTGCTCCAGGAGGCTTCATCGGAGTCACCTTGTTCTTTGTGATTTCCGGCTTCCTTGTCACCCGTTCGCTTCTTCGCGAATTGGATGCTGAAAATGAGATTGCGATTGGACGCTACCTTATTCGGCGCGTCTCTCGCCTTTGGCCATCAATGGTGGTTGTGACCGCTTTTTCAGCCATTGCATCGTTTGTGTTTTCTCCATCGTTACTCGTGAAGATGCACGACGATGCCATCCCGGCGCTTGCGTTTTTCTCAAACTGGTTCTACATCTTTCGTCAAGTTCCGTATTTTGCTCAGGCGGGATTACCCTCACCTCTGACTCATCTTTGGTTTGTCGCGGTGATCATGCAGTTTTACCTGCTGGCTCCGGTGATTGTCTTATTGCTCAGAGAGCTTTTCCGCTCACGGTTGCGTGCATCCATTGCTCTCATCGTTTTGGCATGTGCTTCTGCCATTGAAATGGCGCTTCTCTTTGCACCCGGTACAGATTCTTCTCGTGTCTACTACGGTCTTGATACGCGTCTGGCTGAACTTTTAGTCGGTATGGCGCTTGCCTATGTCGATTTTTATGTTCTGAATGCATCTCCTCGCGTGCGTAGCCTTCTCTCGCTTTCATCGTGGTTTGGTCTGGCATTCCTTGTCCTCGTATCGATTTATGCACGCGGCTATATGACCTGGCTCTATCGCGGTGGTTTTTTCCTTTCGGCCTTGGTGAGCGCGCTGTTGATCTGTGGTGCGATGCTTCCCGGAGCTTTTTCTCGGCTGCTCTCGTTTCGTCCGATTCAGCTGATTGCTTCACGTTCGATGAGTGCCTATATCTGGCACTACCCATTAATCCTTCTGATGAACCCTGCGCGCAGAACCTCTGCACTTCCATGGTGGGGATGGGTTCTTGAACTTACAGTTTTCCTCTGTGTTGTCGAGGCCGCCTACCGCTTTGTTGAGAAAGCGCCATCGTGGGGGAGCTCGCAGACTTGGCGAGCGCTTCGCGGAGGGAAGCAAGAAAGTCGTCGTGTACGAGCATGTGCGTCACTACTCGTTGGTGGCTTAACCTTGAGCCTCGTGACAGCTTGCGTTCCCAGTCATGTTTTAGAGTCTGGGTCGAAGAAAGTTTCGTCAACTCTTGCCTCGCCCACTCCCTCTGCTTCACAAGCTGAGCCTTCCGCCGCTCAAACGGAAACGTCAGCGACTCCAACGCCAGTTCAGCCTCGTTTCCATGAGAAGAATGGAAAGGTAATCGAGCCGCAGGCTGCAGTTATCCCCGATAACTATGATCCCTCGCAATGGCAGTGTTCTGATGAAGAGGGCACGTGTTCTGTGCCCTTTGTGCTGATCGGAGATTCAGTAGCAGAAGGTGCAAGTTATTACTGGATACCGGCGGTATTTCCCGATTCTTTTACCGACACGGAGGTTGGGCGTTCCTTCGAGAAGGGGATTGCAGTTTATCGTGAGGATCTTGCACAAGGGCATGATGGGACGCCGGTGATTGTTGCACTTGGTGGTAATGGGCCGATCACCTCTGTGGAGTCTGCGGCCCCGCTCATCGAGGCGGCGGGGGAGCGACCAGTCTTCTTCGTTACCGTACGAGCACCCCATCCTTTCCAGGATGAGAATAATGCGTTGATGTACAAGCTCGCTGAGAAGTATCCCCAGGTAGGTATTCTCGATTGGTATAAGTTCAGTGAGGGCCATGACGACTATTTCTACGATGATGGACAGCATCTAACAGAAGATGGTCGTAAAGCCTATGTGCGAATGATCGAATACGGCCTCATGGGGCAGGATAATTAGACATATTCTGCTCATTGTGGAATACTTACTGGTTCATCCACGTTGGATGACATATAAGGCTCATGCCTTGAACGTATCTACAAGCGATTGCCTGCGCACCTTGAGCGCATATCCGTAGATACAGATGAAGAATGAAGAGGAGGAAGAAATGAATCAACTCAATACGAAAATCTCGGTCCGCGCGGCTCATGGTCGCCAGCAAGCACTGAATCTGCCAGTGGCTCAACTCAGCGATGCCGTTCGCCCCTGGTATTCAGACTGGAGCGATCAGCGAATTCAAGAAGCACTCGATAATCTGGCCCGTCCTGAAATGCGTGATCGAGCTGCAGAGTTCTTGGGTTTGGAACTTATCCCCGCTGCCTGAGATGTGATTTGTCTCTCTAAGGTCAACTCCGTCAACCATGTCGGTTGGCGGAGTTGATTCATTAACAGTCTTTTTTGTTGCAATTTCCGCAGCGCTAAACCGCATGATCCCAAAGAAAAAGCGGCTCAAAAGCATCGGAAACTTTTAAGCCGCAAGGTGTCAGATCTAGACATCCTGGTACCCCGAGTGGGATTCGAACCCACAACAAGCCGGGTTTGAGCCGACCGCCTCTGCCAGTTGGGCTATCGGGGCAGCACGCAAGTGCGGTAATAAGGATAAGATATAACCAGCGCTTGTGACAAACTATCGGACAAGGAAGACGACATGAGTGAAGAAGCTACTGAGCCGCGACGGGTACTTGTTGCGGAGGATGAAGGACTAATCCGCCTGGATATCGTTGAGACGCTGAGCGGTGCGGGCTTTGAAATTGTTGGCGAGGCTTCGAACGGTGAAGAAGCTGTGAAGCTTGCCCTTGAGTTGGAGCCTGACCTTTGTGTTATGGACGTCAAGATGCCGAAGATGGATGGCATCACTGCTGCTGAGAAGATCCTTGCCGAGCTTTCTTGTGCCGTCGTCATGCTCACTGCCTTCAGCCAGACTGAACTGGTTGAGCGTGCCCGTGACGCTGGCGCAATGGCGTATGTTGTCAAGCCTTTTACGCCAGCTGATCTGATCCCTGCTGTGGAGATTGCGCTTTCTCGTCATCAAGAGATTGAATCTCTTGAAGAAGAGGTTGCTGACCTAGCCGACCGTTTTGAAACACGTAAGCGTGTTGACCGCGCTAAGGGCCTTCTTATGAAGAACATGGGAATGTCGGAACCCGATGCGTTCCGTTGGATCCAAAAGACCTCTATGGATCGACGCCTATCCATGCGTGAAGTCGCAGACGCGGTTATTAACCAGGTAGAGGGTTAAGAACCTTCGATCGTCGAATGGGCGCGGGTAATACCCGCGCCCTTTTTACTTGTTGAGAACCCGGTTGGATACGCGCGCAATGGCGATGAGCTGGTGATCTTCATCCGTAATACGGACTGTATGAACTGTTGAGCCTCGTCCGAGATGGAGTGCCTCAGCCGTTGCTCGGATCAGTAATCCTCGGCCAGCTTTCAAATGAGAGATATTGAGTTCGACTCCGACTGCGACAGCATTCTCTCCAAAAAGCCTTTGAGCGTGGAGGATCGCAGAATGTGAAGCGGCGGTCTCAGCCAAGGCCGCACTGGCACCGCCGTGGAGAAGGCCCTGGGGCTGGGTGTTACCAGAAATTGGCATCTCGATAACGGTATGCTCCGGGCCTTGCGAAATAATACGCATGCCCATCCGATGCATCAGTGTGTCTTGCCAGCTTTGAGGCAGGCCAATTTCGCCATTCGAGGTGTGCATTGTGCCCTCTCGCCGTAGTGTGTCTTCTATGAAGGAGACCCTGCTTGTTATCGATGGCCATTCGATGGCCTTTCGTGCATTCTATGCCCTACCCGTAGAGAAGTTTGTGACTGCGCAAGGACAGCATACGAATGCGGTATATGGCTTCGCCTCGATGCTGATTAAGATTCTCGAGAAATATCAGCCGAGCCATGTTGCGGTCGCCTTTGATGTTTCCCGGCATTCGTTCAGGACCGAGGAATATCCCGAATATAAGGGAACTCGTGATGCGACCCCTGAGGAATTCAAAGGACAAATTGAACTCATTAGGGATCTTCTTGGAGCGATGGGTATTCGATCGCTCTCTCGAGAGGGCTTTGAGGCAGACGATTTTCTAGCAACTCTGGCTCATCGTGGCGCGCAGGCAGACATGCGCGTCTTCGTCGTGTCCGGAGATCGGGATAGCTTCCAGACAGTTACCGATACAGTCACAGTCCTTTATCCCGGATTGACCCCGGGTGATCTTCGTGAGATGACTCCGGAGCGTATCGAGGACAAGTATGGCGTTCCTCCATACCGATACCCTGAAATTGCCGCTTTGGTTGGCGAGGCCTCGGACAATCTTCCGGGGGTCCCGGGGGTCGGTCCGAAGACCGCGGCTCAATGGATTAACCGCTTCGACGGCCTCGATAATCTGTTAGAGAACGCTGATCAAGTGACAGGGAAGCGGGGAGAGGCTCTTCGTGAGCACGTCGAAGATGTTCGCCGAAACCGCCGGCTCAATCACCTCCTGACCGATATGGATCTCGAATGCGAATTGGATGATTTGCGTCGTGACGTGACAGATCGGCAGGCGCTTGCGGCTCTCTGTGATGCGCTGGAATTTCGTTCGCTCCGCTCTAAGATCCTTGCAGTCTCGAGTATCGGCCTTGGAAAAGCGGAGCAGAACGAAGAACAGAGTGTTTCTCAATCTGAAGTGACAGCGCACGAAGTATCGGTGACGCTTGCCGATGATCGGACCAAGCTCAGTCAGTGGCGTCAGGACCATCCGGGGAAGCTCTCCCTCTTTGTCGATGGCGTATTGAAAGTCAATGGTGCGGAGGTAAACGCCCTTACTTTTGCTACTGCCGACGAGGCACTTGTCATCGACCCGACACTGCTTACAGCTCAGCAAGATGCTGAACTCGCATCGCTTATTTCAGAAGATGGCCTCATTGTCTACGACTTCAAAGGCAGTATCCATGCTTTGCGAGCGCGAGGGTGGGAACTTGGTGATCCTTACTGCGACTTGCTTCTCGCCGCATATTTAGTGAATTCTGAGCACCGCGGTTACAGACTTTCCCAGTTGTTCTCTCGTTACTTGGGTATTGATGAAGAAGAGAAGAAGAATGAGACGACGCTCTTCGACATGGGTATTACTGAAGAGCGAGCACACGAGCTGGGAATGGCTGCAGGACGTATGCATCCGCTTGCAGCGATCCTCATGTCGAAGTTGGAAGAGAGTGAGCAAACTCGTCTCCTCGAACAACTGGAACTGCCAATCGCGCGTTTGCTAGCGCAGATGGAACACTATGGAATTGGCGTTGATGAGGAATTCCTCCGCTCACTCTCGCATGAGCTGGCCTCTGATGTTGAGTCTGCGCAACGCAGTGCGTGGGAGGTCTTGGGGCACGAAGTAAACCTCTCATCTCCTAAGCAACTTCAGGCGGTTCTCTTTGAAGAGCTCGACCTGCCAAAAACAAAGAAAACTAAGACCGGATACACGACTAATGCTGAAGCTTTAACAGATCTGTTTGAGCGCACTGGTAATGAATTCCTGCGCCATCTTTTGGTACACCGTGACCGGATTAAGCTCAACCAGATGGTTGATGGCCTGAACGCCTGCATTGGGGACGATCAGCGCATTCATACCACTTTCTCTCAGACCGCGGCTGCGACGGGTCGTCTTGCCTCTTCGGATCCGAATCTGCAGAATATTCCAGCGCGTTCTGCTGATGGCTTGCGTATCCGCGCTGGTTTTGTCGCGAAGCGGCCCTATGTTGACCTGATGAGCGCTGATTACTCGCAGATTGAAATGCGCATCATGGCGCATCTGTCCAAGGACCAGGGCTTGATCGAGGCCTTCAATTCTGGGGAAGACCTTCACCGCACCATGGCAGCCATGGTCTTTGGCGTAGATCCTGTGGATGTGACGCCCGAAGAGCGTTCTCGCATTAAGGCAACTTCATACGGTTTGGCCTACGGCCTGTCAGCTTATGGTCTTTCAGCGCAGCTTCAGATTCCTGTTCACGAGGCCTCGGCTTTGCGTGATCGCTATTTCGAGCGTTTCGGGGGAGTTCGTGACTACCTTGAAAGTCTCGTTGATCAGGCGCGTAAAGATGGATGGACTCAAACTATCTGCGGTCGTCGCAGATATCTGCCTGATCTTCACTCAGCAAATAGGACGCGCCGTGACATGGCTGAGCGTGCCGCATTGAATGCTCCAATCCAAGGAAGTGCCGCAGATATCGTCAAAATGGCTATGCTCGATGTCCAAAATCGTCTTGATCACAGTGATCTCTCGTCGCGGATGCTCGTTCAAATCCATGATGAACTACTGTTCGAGATTGCTCCAGGTGAGGAAGAACAACTTCGTCAACTTGTTCATGAGGGAATGGAAGGCGTCATGAAGTTGAGGGTGCCACTTGAAGTGGCGATCGGTGTCGGTGAGACATGGAAGGATGCGGCGCACTAGGAGAGGTGGACTTTTAGCCCTATTCTGTTAGAATGCTCAAGGTACTGCTACGTGCAATAGCCATTTGCACTGTGCAGCCGCAATTGTCCATATCTAGTAACACGTCCGTTTCGGAGAACACAACTACATGACCAGCACCAACTCGCAGCCGGCAGTTTCTACACCCCAGGTTGCAGTGAACGACATTGGGTCCCGCGAGGACCTGCTCGCCGCTATCGACGAGACCATCAAGTACTTCAACGATGGCGACATCGTCGAGGGCACTGTCGTCAAGGTTGACCACGATGAGGTCCTTCTTGACATTGGCTACAAGACCGAGGGTGTCATCCTCTCTCGCGAGCTTTCCATCAAGCACGATGTCAACCCGGATGATGTGGTTGCCGTTGGTGATCAGATCGAGGCCCTGGTTCTCCAGAAGGAGGACAAGGAAGGCCGCCTGCTCCTGTCCAAGAAGCGTGCACAGTACGAGCGCGCATGGGGACAGATCGAGAAGGTCAAGGAAGAAGACGGCGTTGTTACCGGTACCGTCATTGAGGTCGTCAAGGGCGGCCTGATCCTTGATATCGGCCTGCGTGGCTTCCTCCCCGCATCCCTCGTTGAAATGCGTCGCGTTCGCGATCTTGCTCCTTACATCGGTCGTGAGATCGAGGCCAAGATCATCGAGCTGGATAAGAACCGTAACAACGTTGTTCTGTCTCGCCGCGCATGGCTCGAGCAGACCCAGTCTGAGGTTCGCACCAACTTCCTGCACACCCTCCAGAAGGGTCAGGTTCGCAGCGGTGTCGTGTCCTCCATCGTTAACTTTGGTGCCTTCGTTGACCTCGGTGGGGTCGACGGCCTGGTTCACGTCTCCGAGCTGTCTTGGAAGCACATCGACCACCCCTCAGAGGTCGTCGAGGTTGGCCAGGAAGTTACCGTCGAGGTGCTCGATGTCGATATGGACCGCGAGCGCGTGTCGCTGTCGCTGAAGGCTACCCAGGAAGATCCGTGGCAGACCTTCGCACGTACCCACGCTATTGGCCAGGTCGTGCCCGGCAAGGTCACCAAGCTCGTTCCCTTCGGCGCATTCGTGCGTGTTGAAGATGGAATTGAAGGTCTGGTTCACATCTCCGAACTTGCTCAGCGTCACGTCGAGCTGCCCGAGCAGGTCGTCAAGGTTGGCGACGAGGTCTTCGTCAAGGTCATCGACATCGACCTCGAGCGTCGTCGTATCTCCCTGTCGCTGAAGCAGGCCAACGAGCGCGTTGATCCCAACTCTGAAGAGTTCGATCCTTCGCTCTACGGCATGGCCGCTGAGTACGACGAAGAGGGCAACTACAAGTACCCCGAAGGCTTCGATCCCGAAACCCAGGAATGGATGGAAGGCTACGAGGCTCAGCGCGAGGCTTGGGAAGCTCAGTACGCACAGGCTCAGGCTCGCTGGGAAGCCCACAAGGCTCAGGTTGCAAAGGCCCTTGAAGAGGACGCCGAAGCAGCTCCCGCAGTCGAAGAGCAGGCTTCGTACTCGACCCCGGTCGACTCCGAAGGCACCCTCGCTTCCGACGAGGCACTTGCAGCACTTCGTGAGAAGCTGACCAACAACTGAATCACAGCGCCTAAGCGCTCATAGTCAGTTCTGAGGCCCCGGTGAAAACCGGGGCCTCAGTTTTTTATGGTTGTTCAGCCGACGGTATGGGTCGGAGTCAATATCGAATAGAGCAGTTATTTGGATCCAGAGTGTGCCTCTCAGGCCTAGGAATGCATCGGTTCAGCTCATTGAGGTTAAGAGTGATGGCCCGCCTCGATCGAGACGGGCCATCGTCATTAGCAATGGATGCTAGACGTGGGTTCGCTTCGAAAAGACCAGATCGATCATGAAGCCGATCAATGCTGCGACAACGGTCGGTAATATCCAACCGATTTGAAGGTCTTGCCCCGGACTCCAAGCCATCAGAGGCGCAATGAAGTCCAGTGTGCCAAAGGAAATCACTGTTGTGAGAAATGACCAGATGCTTGCAACCCACACGCCAAGACGGAAGGTCCAGCGAACCTGCATTGAGTAGTGAAGGGGATGGGTCAGGATCGTAATGAAGACGATGCTAATAGCGATGGGGTAGAGGAAGGTAATGATTGGAACCGCAACCTTAAGAACCGTTGAGAGTCCAAAGGATGCCAGCACGAAGGAGATAATCGTAAAGCTGACGAGCCACATTTTGTAGGTGATCTTTGGAAGCAATCTTTCGAAGAACTCTGAAGTTGCAGCGAGTAATCCGACGGCAGTCGTCATACATGCGGTAAGCACAATGAGCCCAAAAACGAGCTGCCCAGCTGTACCCATTGTTATATGAGAGGCATCGGCAAGGAGTGTGGCTCCATCGGTGTAGTTCTGTCCGCCGGGAATTACGTGTCCAATCAAACCCAAACCGACATAGACCAAACCGAGCAAAATACCCGCAATAAGGCCTGCCGCGCTGGTTCGACGGATGAGCTTTGCTCCGCTGATTCCCCCTTCTCCTTGATCAAATGAAGCGACGACGATAATTCCGAATGCCAGAGCAGCAATCGAATCCATGGTCATGTATCCGTCGAGTAAGCCAGCAGTCAAAGGTGCGTGGACGTACTGTCCGACGGGAGCAACCTCAGAAGGTGGAAGTTTTGCCAGCGACAGGAAAACCAAAAGAACAAGGAGAACCAAAAGGACAGGCGTCAGGATCTTGCCAAGGTGATTGACGATCTGGCGAGGATTCCAGGAAAGAAAAAGCGCAAGTCCGAAAAAGAGCGCATTAAAGATCATCGAGCTCATAAATGAGGTCGAATGAATGACCGGTGCAATAGCTGTCGAGAAGGAAACAGCCCCCGTACGCGGAAGCGCATAGAAGGCGCCGATCGACAGGTAGACCATGCATGAGAAAGTGATTCCAAATACCTTTCCACCTCGTCCAGAAAGGTCCCGTAGATCAGTTCCTGACAGTGCGATTGCGATAATCGCAATGACGGGAAGAGCCACGCCGCCAATCAGGAAGCCGATCATGGCGGGGTTAAAGTTCGATCCGGAATTGGCACCCATGATGGGCGGGAAGATTAAGTTTCCCGCACCAAAAAACATTGAGAACAAGGTGAGGGAGGTGGCGATGAGCAGCCCCATTCCTTGAGGGCGCTTCGTCTGCGTTGTTGCTGTTTGAGTCACTATTCTGCTTCTAGCCGTAGAAGTAATAATTTCTATCGCGATTCTTTCACTTCATGCCTGTTGTGCCAAGCTGTGTTCACTGTTCTAGTCTTCAGATGTGAAGACTGTCATTCAATCCGGAGGCGCGAGCGCTTATCTTCTTCGCCCGATACCGCAGGCGCGCACTCAAGGACCGTCGCTTTTTCTGGCTCTCAGCGGAGGAATCGGTGCGGGAAAGTCCACGATTGCCCACGTCTTGCGCGGCCTCGGCGTCTTTGTCGTCGACGCGGACCAACTGGCTCGCGAAGTTCTTTCGCCTTCCCATCCCGTGTACGAGGCTGTGTTGAAGAACTTTGGAGCTGACCTTGCACTCCCAGATCGCTCACTGGATCGACGCCTTCTCGCGCTAAGAGCCTTCTCTTCACCAGAATCGACTTTGTTGTTGAACTCGCTCACGCACCCTGCGATTTCGGCTCTTGCTTGGGAACGACTCAAATCTGCTCCCCAGGGAAGTTGCGCGCTGTATGATGTTCCTCTTCTGACGACCTATGAGGATGCATCGCTCTTTGACGCAGTGATTATGGTCAGCGCACCAGAAGAAGTGCGCGTTAGCCGGCTAATATCTCGAGGTCTGAGCGAAGAAGATGCTCGATCTCGCATTCGCTCGCAAATTTCGGATAGCGAGCGCCGGAAGTTAGCAAGCATCTGGGTTGAGAACCTCGGCAATCAAGGAGACCTTGCCGAGGTCTCCAACCAAGTCTATTCGTCTTGGTTGACACGTGTGCACTAGTTGTTCAAACTTCTTCAGTATTTCTTCAGCTTTCACATGAATTCAACGGGTAACGCTCAATAAATAACCCGGAAAACACCCAGAAACAACCAGTTTGATACGTAAACATTGATGTGTACGAGAAACTAGACCGGTTGTGACTGGGATGCTTGAAGTCGGATATTGTGGAAGTCGCTTGCGGCAAAGATAACCGTCTTCCTCGTGGAGGCGACGAAGAGCTTCTACATCGGAAAGCGAACAGACCAGCCGACATTTACCGCAGAGATGAGGATAAATGGCGCTGTTGAAGACGAAGCGTACTTTTGTTGGAAGTAGGGCAGTGCGCACTCTTGGTGCACTGACTCTTGGCGCAGGAATGACATTGGGCGGCCTGTCGCTTGCGTGGGCCGGCGACGAAGTGCCTGGACCTGATGAAGTACGCGCGCTGGGATACAACACTCTGACCTTCCAGGACGAATTTAACGGGAGTGAGCTTGACACCTCGAAATGGGGTTTGGCGCTAGGTTGCTTCGATCCCAATGCTCATTCTCAAGCCCAGTACTCCGATGCAAAGGAAAATGTCAGCGTTTCAGGTGGTGTTCTTCACCTGACCGCGCGTTATGAGCCAAAGACGCAGAAGTGGGATCGTAATACGCATTCCATGGTCACCGTTGATCGAGAATGCAAACGTACCTCCAAGGGGCAGACTGATTCTTACAAGGCTCCATTTACCTCTGCGATGGTTCAAACTCGCGATAACAAGGGAGTGAAGTGGGCGGCCTACGGCGACTTCTACGCTGAAGCCCGAATCAAGCTTCCCACAGCAGTCGCATCATGGCCCGCATTTTGGATGACGGGCACAGATCCAATTAGCTTCCCCGCACACGGCGAAATTGATGTCGTTGAAGCAAAGGGCTGGGATCCGCACTACCTTCAAGCGAACGTTCATACACCTCGCGTTGGTAACCCACAGAAGACCGAACAACATCAGGGACAACTGGGCGGTGACGGCTCATCGCAGAGTCAGTTCCATACATATGGTGTTGAGAAGAACGGTCGTGCAATCACCTTCTACCTGGACGGACGTAAGGCGCATACCGTTACTTATGACAAGGTGAAGGGGAGCAATCCCTTCGTGAATGACGCTAACGGCATGATCTTGCGCCTAAACCAGATGGTTGGTGGAACGTTCCTTGCTTCCGACACGGGCGATACAACCTATACGGATGCAACGAAGTACATCGATGCGTACAAGGGAAATGGTTCTGACATGCTCGTCGATTACGTGCGTGTATGGAAGAAGGGACCGGCAACGAGCACTGTTCCTGAACCGACTCCTACGACAAGTGCACCTGAAGTGACGACACCGACTCCAGAGGCAACTACTCAGGCTCCGTCTCCGGTTACTCCTAGTGCGACAAGTCAGGCCCCTGTCACCCCGACACCGGAAGCTCCTGTTGTTGCGCCAAAACCGGTCGTTCCTAGCGCCACTACCGAAGCTCCCGTAGCGCCGACGGCGCAACCGACATCTGTCGTACCTCAGCCAGTTGTACCGACTGCAAGCACCCCGGATCCTGTTGTAACAACTCCAGTACCGAACACAAATGTTGTTGCACCTCAGCCTGTGGCTCCGCCCGCGACAACCGAGGCACCCAAGCCGGCTGCCGACTCAAATGCGAATTCCCGCAGGCGAGTCCGTCGCTCGATTGAGACTGAACCAAGCCCGGTAGCAACGGAGACAAACAGTGCTGTCTCAATTCCGAATAACGATGTTTCGACTTCGCCTAGCACTACGGAGTCTGCGGTTCCAAGTGATTCCTCGTCTCAGATCTCTGAGGATCCGCAGGACCAGGTACGTGATCGTGCCCCAGAAGCTGAGAGCGTCGGTAATACTCTGACTGTCGGAGATGCTGCACCTGCCGCATCGACCGCACAGACAACCGTGCAAAAGCCCGCGATTGTTCGTGCCTTGGCACAAACAGGTGGCTCATTCTGGTCATTGATTCTCGCCGGAGCACTTGCTGTTGGCGGTGTCGCAATGATTGCCTCCCAGCGTTGTGTGAAGGAATAATCACTAGATCCGTTTGACATCAAGCGTTTCACTGCGATTAGCGCCGTGGACGTGTACCCGAAAGGTGTACGAGCTCAGGAATATGAGCCACTGACATCTACTCAGGTATGCGTTCACGGCGCGTTCGTCTTTGAAATGACGTAGCGTTTAGGGGTGAGCCAAAGTCCTATTATTCGTGCGGAACACCCCTTCGAGGTTATTTCTGAATACACGCCATCCGGTGATCAGCCGAAGGCGATTCATGAGCTTGCAGAACGCCTGCGCGCGGGTGAACAAGACATTGTTCTTCTCGGTGCGACAGGAACCGGTAAGAGCGCAACGACTGCTTGGCTGATCGAAGAAGTTCAACGTCCAGCCTTGGTGCTTGAGCCCAATAAAACTTTGGCAGCGCAGCTAGCAGCGGAGTTTCGTCAGCTGCTGCCCAATAATGCAGTTGAATACTTCGTTTCCTATTACGACTACTACCAGCCCGAAGCCTACGTCCCTCAAACCGATACCTTTATTGAGAAGGATTCATCGATCAACGATGAAGTTGAGAGACTGCGCCATAGCGCAACAAACTCACTATTAACGCGTCGAGATACGGTCGTTGTTTCCTCTGTTTCATGTATCTATGGTTTGGGTACGCCTGAAGAGTATGTTGCACGGATGATCGAGCTGAGCCGCGGAATGTGCATTGAGCGCGATGATCTCCTCCGCGCCTTCATCGGTATGCAGTACACGCGGAACGATATCGGCTTTACCCGCGGAACCTTTAGGGTGCGTGGAGACACAATTGAGATCATTCCGGTGTACGAGGAACTGGCAATCCGGATTGAAATGTTCGGCGATGAAATTGATTCCTTGGCAGTACTCCATCCCGTGACGGGGAATGTGATCCAGGAAGTTGATCATGTCTACCTTTTCCCGGCATCGCACTATGTTGCCGGCGAGGAACGAATGAAACGTGCGATCGCTTCCATCGAGAAAGAACTCGAAGAACGCCTTGAGTGGTTTGAATCCCAAGGAAAACTGCTTGAGGCTCAGCGTCTTCGGATGCGAACGACCTACGACCTCGAAATGCTCAAGGAAATAGGCACGTGTGCGGGAGTCGAGAACTATTCGCGTCATATTGATGGGCGTGGCCCTGGCACACCTCCGAATACTCTGCTTGATTATTTCCCTGATGATTTTGTTCTGGTCATCGATGAATCCCACGTGACGGTTCCGCAAATTGGGGCGATGTTCGAGGGTGACATGTCCCGAAAGCGCACTTTGGTGGATTATGGTTTCCGCCTTCCTTCGGCGATGGATAATCGTCCGCTGAAATGGGATGAGTTTACGCAGCGTATTGGTCAGACCGTCTATCTTTCGGCAACTCCCGGGCAGTATGAACTGGAGCGTTCTGATGGTGTAGTCGAACAGATCATTCGTCCGACTGGCCTTGTGGATCCCAAAGTTATTGTTAAACCGACTCAAGGTCAGGTTGATGACTTGCTCGAGCAGATCCAAGAGCGCACCCAGCGTGACGAGCGTGTTTTGGTCACAACTCTCACCAAGAAGATGGCTGAAGATCTGACAACTTACTTGGGTGAAAGGGGAGTGAAGGTCGAATACTTGCACTCTGATGTCGACACCTTAAGGCGCGTTGAATTACTACGTGAACTTCGCCTTGGAGTCTTTGACGTTTTAGTAGGTATTAACCTGCTTCGTGAGGGGTTGGACCTGCCCGAAGTCTCACTCGTGTCAATTTTGGATGCCGATAAAGAAGGATTCCTACGCTCAACCCGATCGCTCATTCAGACTATTGGACGAGCCGCACGTAATGTTTCGGGTGAAGTGCATATGTACGCCGATAACATCACTGACTCGATGCGCGCAGCAATAGACGAAACTGAGCGACGCCGTGAGATCCAGCTGACCTATAACCGTGAGCACGGGATTGATCCCAAACCACTGCGAAAGAAGATCGCAGACGTCACCGACATGCTGGCTCGCGAAGAGGTCGATACTGCCCAGCTCCTCGAAGGCGGATACCGTCGCGAGCGGCCTGCTACAGATATCCGCGCAGATGCGATGGCCTCGGAGGCTATTGAGGATGTGCCGAGGAGCCGAGAAGAACTTGCCAACATGGCACAAAATGACCTTGAGGATCTTATTGCCCAGTTGAGTTCTCGAATGATGGAAGCCGCAGAGAACCTCCAGTTTGAGCTTGCTGCTCGCCTACGTGATGAGCTCGCTGAACTTAAGAAAGAGCTTCGTGCAATGAAAGCTGCAAACTAATCTTTGTGGAAATTGGTTAGTGCCTTTGAGTAAAGGCACTAAGATAGTAGTGTTCTAAGTTCTCAATTCTGGGAGTCGACTGTGTCTACGATGGCGCATACGCAAGCGCGTCCCGTTCCTTTTGTCAAACGCGCCCTTGCTTGGTCTGCGCACCTCTTCACACTTACCGGTGTGCTGTGGGCGTCTTTGGCGACAATTGCTCTTTACGAGGGACATATCCGCCAGATGTGGATGTGGTTGGGAATTGCGCTACTTGTTGATGCAGTTGACGGGAGTTTTGCGCGTGCTGTTCGCGTCACTGAATACGCTCCCGGTTTTGACGGAGCGACTTTGGACAATATTGTCGACTACCTGACCTGGACCTTCATTCCGGCACTATTCATGGTCTTCTACCTGCCGTTTGGATCCCGCGGGCTAGGCATCGCCGCTACCTTGATTGTCTGTCTCTCCTCAATGTTCTGTTATTGCAATGTCTCCTTGAAGACACCAGACCACTACTTCATGGGTTTCCCCGCGGCATGGAATGTGGCTGCTGCAATTATGTGGATTTTCCAAACCGGAGCTCTTTTTAACTTTATTGCGACCGTAATTTTGGCAATCCTTACAGTTGCTCCGATTGCTTTTGTCCACCCCTTCAGGGTTGGTCGTTTGCGTGTGCTTAACATCGTCGCAGCACTGGTATGGGTTGCGGCAACGGCTGTACTTGTCGCATATGCACCGCTGCGCCCATTCATCCTTACGGGTATTTGGTGGGTTGCGGGGATCTGGATCCTTGTCGTGAGCGCTGTGCGTTCGATTCAGGGAATTCCTCAAGAATTTCGTGACGCAGAATAACGCTTGACAAGGCGCGTGTTCTGAATCCCGCGCCAAACCTCGGTGGCAACAGACGCCGCAATCATGAGGCCCACGATGATGATGACTGAGCCCGGGTATCCGCGTCCGTGTACCCAGAAATAAACGTAGGGTGCCATGAACGTTGTTAATGCGACAATTGCGCCGCTGTAACGTTCCAATGGCCGCGACGCTGTCAGCATCGCGAGAATTCCCCAGGTGTAGGGGATTGCAGTCAGCACATCGATTCCCCACAAGACCAACACAGAGCCGTGGAATTGCGGGACAAAAACGACTGGAAGTGCCCGAAGTGAGGAGTACACGAAGACCACTGCGTACACCCAGAAACGTGGGTCTTTGAGAATTCGTGTGATCAGGGAACGCTTAAAAACCTTTACCCCCGCTGCCTCAATTTGATGGGCGAGGCTGTGTGGGGTTCTTGTTGCATTCATGCCTTCTAATGCCGCCCTGAAGCTTGCATCGGGGAGTAGCTGATGAACAACGTTACTGACCCGTAGCCCGAAGACAGTCTGCGTCTCAGAGTGCTGCGCACCGACGTTGACGAAGAGGTCGAATAGCGGACCCGCGAGTTCCTTCAGTTGCTCAGTGTCAATAGGCCCAATCAACCAGATCAAAGCGCGGTGCTCTAAAGCATCACGTACTTCAGAGTAAAAATCATCGGTTGTTGACAGTGTCTGTGGTGTGAGTTCACGAACCTCACGCCGTCCCAATTCAGCAAGTCTGGAAACGCCGGCAGTATGCGCGAGTTTTGTTGTATCGAAAGCGCAGGATTGGACGACGGGCAGTTCAAAAGGTGCCTGGGTTGACCCGAAAAGGGTCTCCTTTAGGCGACGCAGTCGGGACACTTGGGCTGCACGATTTTGAACACTCACTCTGTTGAGTCTAAAGCACTTGCGTGTGAAGCTCTTAACGACTTGTGATCTGACAGAGAATGTGAGCGGAATCGTTTGTTACGCTAGTCGCGAGGGGAGTAATCCCAAAAAGAGCACCATCGTCAACGCGGTATCTCCTAGGTACCCGGTGTTGCTGCCCAATTTTGGGTGGGAAGAGACCTCAAGTCTCTGCCTGAAAGGTCATTCGTGGACGTACATATCCTCGGTTGGATCGGCTTGGCCGTCGCTGTTATCGCCCTAATTTCCACTGACATCATTGGACACGTGCGTAAGCCCCATGCACCTTCTATGAAAGAAGCAACAGCGTGGACATTGGGTTACGTTGCTCTTGCGGTCATGTTTGGCCTAGCGATTTGGGCGATCTACGGGGCAACCTACGCCATCCAGTTCTATAGCGGCTACATGATGGAGTGGTCACTTTCGCTGGACAACCTTTTCGTCTTCGTCATCATTATGGCGTCCTTCAAGGTGCCAAGGGAGTTTCAGCAGAAAGCACTCCTTGCAGGAATCATTCTTGCACTGATCTTTAGGGCATTTTTCATCATCGTCGGTGTCACCCTGGTCAATCGATTTACCTGGATGTTCTTCTTCTTCGGTGCATGGCTGCTGTGGACGGCATATTCACAGGCCCGCGAAGGCGCTTCCGGTGAAGAGGAAGAAGTTGGGGAAATTCAAGAGAATGCTTTTGTCCGCTTCGTTCGACGCATTCTTCCTGTGACCGATGGATACATCGGAGACCGCTTCTTCTATCGCCATAATCGTCACACATCCGTCACCCCCTTGTTCCTCGTCGTTCTGGCGCTTGGATCCGCGGATCTGATGTTTGCGCTCGACTCGATTCCTGCGATCCTTGGCCTCACTCAAGAGGAGTATTTGGTCTTTGCATGCAATGCTTTTGCATTGCTGGGGCTTCGACAGCTCTTCTTCCTTATCGATGCCCTTCTCGAAAAGCTTGTTTTCCTCAACTACGGACTTGCAGTGATCTTGGGCTTCATCGGGGTGAAGCTGATTCTCCATGCACTCCACGAAAACTCATTGCCCTTCCTTAACGGTGGTGCACCCATTCATGGGATTCCGGAAATCGGAATCCCGGTCTCACTTGCTGTCATTGCAGGGACACTCATCACGACAGTTCTTGCCTCGCTCATTTATTCGAAGCGCGATTCCTCGAGGAGTAACGGCCGATGACCATTGCTGCACAAGCTCCTAACCCTGCTCAGGGACTTAGTGGATCCGAAGTAAAAATCCGCGAAGAACAAGGCAAGCTGAACATCACTAAGCTCCCTTCATCGCGATCGCTGGCATCGATTATCCGCGCAAATGTCTTAACGCTTTTTAATGCGATCTTGAGTATCGCAATGGTCATCGTGATCATCTTCGGGTCCTGGCAGGATGCTGTTTTCGGCGCGATCATGATCATCAACGCGGTTATTGGAATTTTTTCTGAGCTCCGTGCTAAGAAAACTCTGGATGATCTTGCAATCGTTGACGCCCCACGGGCGAAGGTGCGACGCGATGGGCGTACCGAGCAGATCGATGTTCAACGCATTGTTCTTGACGATATCGTCGAGCTTTCACTCGGCGATCAAATCGCGGCTGACGGTGAGGTCCTAGAAGTTTCCGGTCTGGAAATCGACGAATCGATGCTGACTGGCGAATCTCGCCCGGTTCTTAAGCAGGTCGGCGATCGTGTCCTCGCTGGAACATCCGTCGTTTCTGGGTCTGGCGTCATGCATGTGCAAGCAGTAGGTTCGGACCTGTACGCGCAGGGTATCGCACGTCATGCACGGACTTTCTCTCTTGCCACTTCTGAGATCCAACAGGGTATTAATAAGATTCTGCGTGTCATCTCAATCGCACTTCCTCCAATTATTCTTCTGACGCTCTGGTCGCAAACACGGATTGCAGGAGGCGGCACTCCCTACGCGTGGCAACACGCATTGGTTCTTGCTGTTGCAAGTGTCGTCGGAATGATCCCACAGGGATTGGTACTTCTCACCTCCATGAACTTCGCGATCGGTTCAGCAACTCTGGCGCGGAAAGGCGCTCTTGTTCAGGAGCTTCCTGCAGTTGAAGTCTTGGCTCGTGTTGATGCACTGTGCCTAGATAAAACCGGTACGCTCACAACCGGTGGAATTCGATTGCGCTCCTTGGAGATCCTTGATCAACAGCGAGAAGATCAGCTTTTCCGTGCGTTGTGGATGCTCAACGATGATGAGACAAATGCAACCGCGCGAGCGGTTAAAGACTATTTGCTCAATAGGGGAGAGCTTCCTCAAGTAGATACTGAAGCTTCGCGGACTATTCCCTTCTCCTCTGAACGTAAATGGGCAGCGTGGGTCACGCAAAGCGCATCAATTGTTATGGGTGCCCCTGAGATGCTCATTGATCACGTTGAAAACCTCGAAAGTCTTCGAGCTGATATTCGTTCTTATGCCAGTGAGGGCTTGAGAGTATTAGTCGTCGTTCGCTATGACGAGGCCATTGAAGACCAGACCCTTCCGGCAAATCCCTCGCCTCTCGCCCTCTTGATTTTGGAAGAAGACCTGCGCGATGATGCAACCGAAACCCTCGCTTACTTCCGCCGGCAGGGCGTTCGTGTACGCATCATTTCTGGCGATAGCCCGACTACGGTTGCTGCGCTAGCCGCACAGGTCGGATTGCGTTCACCTAATGGCGATGCTCCTCATGCATTTGACGCTCGGAATCTTCCTGAGGACCCAACGTCTGCTGAGTTCCTTTCTATCGTTGAGGCAACAGATGTGTTCGGACGTGTTACCCCTGAACAGAAACGTGCGTTGGTGAAAGCCCTGCAAACTCAGAAGCACTGTGTTGCGATGACGGGTGATGGTGTCAACGACGCTCTCGCACTTAAAGATGCTGATCTAGGCATCGCGATGGGGAATGGCGCAGCAGCAACCAAGGCCGTTTCACAGTTGGTTTTGGTTGATCAAAAGTTCTCGGTGCTTCCCAGTGTCTTGGCCGAGGGACGTCGCATCATGGCCAATATGGAACGCGTGTCATCGCTTTTCTTGGCCAAGACGACCTACGCGACACTATTCGTCATTCTTAGCGCAATTTTTGCGTGGCGTTATCCCTTCTTGCCGCGGCATTTTACGTATGTAGACACTCTGACTATTGGTGTTCCCGCGTTCTTTATTGCCTTAGGCCCCAACAACCGGCGTTATGTCCCAGGTTTCTTGTCGCGAACTTTGTCGCTGGCAATTCCCAGCGGTATCGTCCTGGGAGTTGCGGCTCTTGCTGTTTATTCTTCGGTCGGCAACGGCACGGTACTCGGTTCTACCGCTGCCGCAATGACGGTTCTGATTGCGGGATTGTGGCTTTTGTCGATCACAGCGAGGCCGCTGGTACCGTGGCGCGTGGCCTTGATCTGCGCTATGGCCGTAGCCGGGGTTTTAGGTGTTCTCCTTCCCTTTGCGCGAGCCTTCTTTGCCTTCCAATGGCCCCCGGCCCCGCTGTGGCTGGCGATTATCGGATCAGGACTTGCTGCTGGCCTCGTGATCGAGGCATTCTCGCGGGTGCTCTACATGGGTAAGCTTCGTGAAGCTGAGTCCGAAGGACATTCCTTAGACTAAGCGTGAAGCAAAGCGTAAAAGAACACATGTTCGACCAAAGCAATGCGTCAACACGTAAACTAGTGGAGTGCATGATCAGTTAATTGTCCGTGGTGCCCGCGAGCATAATCTCAAGGGTGTTGACCTTGATCTTCCCCGTGACTCGATGATTGTTTTCACCGGTCTATCGGGATCGGGAAAGTCCTCTCTTGCCTTTGACACGATTTTTGCTGAAGGGCAAAGACGATACGTTGAATCGCTGTCCTCATATGCGCGTCAGTTTTTGGGACAGATGGATAAGCCTGATGTCGATTTCATCGAGGGACTCTCTCCGGCAGTGTCAATCGACCAGAAATCTACCTCGCGTAATCCGCGTTCGACAGTCGGTACGATTACCGAAATCCATGACTATTTGCGCCTCTTATTTGCACGCGCGGGGGTAGCCCACTGTCCAGTGTGTGGAGCTCGAATCCAAGCTCAAACTCCCCAGCAGATTGTCGATCGTGTTCGCTCGCTTCCAGAGGGAACACGCTTCCAGGTCCTTTCGCCTGTCGTTCGTGGCCGCAAGGGGGAATATCAGGACCTTCTCGAGGAGCTCAAGGCATCTGGCTATGTGCGTGCAATCGTCGATGGTCAATTACTTCGACTTGAGGACGTCCCGCCGCTGGAAAAGAAGCTCAAGCACACGATCGAAGTTGTTGTCGACCGTCTTGTCGTACGTGAGGGTGTCCGTCAGCGATTGACTGACTCTGTTGAAACGGCACTTCGTCTTTCGGACGGCTTAGTAATTATCGACTGCATTGATTTGGATGAGTCGGATCCTGATCGCCGACGCAAATACTCCGAAAAGCGTTCGTGCCCCAACGACCATCCCTTGACATTGGATGAAATCGAACCGCGGACTTTCTCCTTTAATGCTCCCTACGGTGCATGTCCCGAGTGCTCGGGCTTGGGCTCCAAACTCGAAGTTGATCCCGAACTTGTCGTACCGGATGAGGAACTCTCGCTCAACCAAGGTGCCGTGATTGTATGGAATTCGAATTTTAAGTATCACCGACACCTTCTGGAAGCCTTGGCAAAAGAGCTCGGTTTTTCCATGGACACACCGTGGAAAGATCTTCCCAAGAAGGTTAAGGATGCAATCCTCAACGGTCGAAACTATGAAGTAAAAGTTAAATTCCGTAACCGTTGGGGACGGGAACGTTCGTATACGACGGGTTTCGAGGGCGCGCTTACCTATATCCAGCGTAAAAAAGAAGAGACTGAATCACAGCTGGTCGTTGATCGTATGGATTCGTACATGCGTGAAGTTCCCTGTAGCGCATGCCAAGGAGCCAGATTACGTCCCGAGGTCTTGGCAGTTACAATCGGTGATCTCTCAATCGCACAGCTCTCGGATTTGTCGATTAGCGATGCAAAGGACTTCCTCGACAGCGTTACTTTGGAAGAACGTTCGTCTGTCATTGCCGCACCGATTCTCACCGAAATTCAGGCCCGATTGAACTTCTTGGTCGATGTAGGCCTGTCATATCTGACGCTCTCTCGCGGAGCTGCAACCCTTTCTGGTGGAGAGGCTCAACGAATTCGTTTGGCAACCCAAATTGGTTCTGGCCTAGTAGGGGTTTTGTATGTCCTCGATGAGCCCTCGATTGGTCTTCACCAACGTGACAACCGCAAGCTGATTGCGACCTTGGAACACCTACGCGACCTCGGAAATACCCTGATCGTTGTCGAACACGACGAAGAGACCATCGAGGCTGCTGACTGGATCGTCGACGTGGGGCCGGGGGCCGGTGAAAATGGTGGATGGATCGTTCACAGCGGAACTCTTGAGGAACTCAAAGAGAATAAACGCTCTTTGACCGGTCAATATCTCAGTGGAAAGCGTTCGATTGTTATCCCTCAATCCCGCCGGCAGCGTGATCCCAAGCGCCAGATTACTGTGAAGGGTGCACGCGAGAACAATCTCAAAGATGTTACGGTGTCCTTCCCGCTTTCGACTTTTACTGCGGTGACAGGCGTATCGGGCTCGGGTAAATCTACCTTGGTCAATCAAATTCTTTATCGGTCCTTGGCTAGCCGTTTGAACGGTGCCCGTCTTGTTCCGGGACGCCATCGTTCCGTTGTGGGAACTGAGGGGCTTGATAAGGTCGTGCATGTTGATCAATCGCCTATCGGTCGTACACCGCGGTCTAATCCAGCCACCTACACGGGAGTTTGGGATCAAATTCGTAAGCTCTTTGCTGAAGTTCCTGAGGCAAAGCTTCGCGGTTACGGTCCCGGGCGTTTCTCCTTCAATGTGAAGGGGGGACGGTGCGAGTCCTGTAAGGGTGATGGAACCCTCAAGATTGAGATGAACTTTCTGCCGGATGTTTATGTCCCCTGCGAGGTTTGCCATGGTGCACGGTACAACCGTGAGACTTTGGAGATTCTCTACAAAGGTAAGAGCGTTGCAGATGTTCTCAATATGCCTATTGCCGAGGCCGCTGAGTTCTTTGCTCCCATTTCGCGTATTGCCCGTCACCTGAACACCTTGGTTGAAGTTGGCTTGGGATACGTGCGACTAGGTCAAGCTGCGACAACTCTATCCGGGGGTGAAGCGCAGCGTGTCAAGCTCGCATCGGAGCTGCAACGTCGCTCAACTGGCCGGACGGTGTATGTCCTAGACGAACCAACTACGGGTCTGCACACCGAAGATATCCGAAAGCTACTACTTGTCCTGCAAAGCCTGGTTGATAAGGGCAATACGGTGATCGTCATCGAGCACAATCTTGACGTGATCAAGAGTGCCGACTGGGTCATTGATATGGGTCCCGAGGGTGGTAGCGGTGGCGGTACCGTCGTTGCAGAAGGAACCCCTGAGGAAGTCGCCAAGGTACATGAATCATTCACGGGTCAGTTCCTTGCGGAGATTTTCGAGGCCTCGGCACAACACCGAGCGAAATCGAAGTAACAGCACAATCGACGCGTACTGAAAAGCTGAGTTATAAACAGTTGTGTGGGCTTCCCGAAAGGGGAGCCCACACAACGTTTAAAAGTAGTGTTCTCGCTTCAGAAAATCATACGCAATGATCTTGGCAAGGCTCACTGAGCTTCGGGGGTTGTTCCCGATTCATAAAGTGCTTCGACTTCATCCGCGAAATCAGCAAGAACCCGACGTCGTTTGAGCTTCAGTGATGGCGTCATATATCCGTTCTCAACCGTAAAGGCTGCGTTCACGATGCGGTAGCGGCGGATTGATTCTGCCCGCGAAACTTGCTTATTTGCCCGCGCAATCGCGCGTTCTAGAGATTCACGCACTGCAGGTAGCTCTGCAGCCTGAGCAGCATCTACGACAGGTTGCCCGTGGGCGCGTAGCCATTCAGGAAGCATTTCTGTGTCGAGTGAAATCAGTGCCCCGATATACGGGCGATTATCACCGACAACAATGATATTGGCAATCAACGGATGGGTTGAAAGGGCATCTTCCAAAATTTCAGGGGAAACGTTCTTCCCACCTGCAGTGACAATGAGCTCCTTTTTGCGGCCAGTGATACGGATATGGCCTCGATCATCAATCGAGGCAAGATCCCCGGTCTTAAACCAGCCATCAACGAAGGCCTCAGCAGTGGCCTCGGGAAGGTTATGGTAACCGCGGGAAACTGAAATTCCGCGGACAAAAAGTTCCCCGTCGCTGGCCAGTTTTGCCTGGTTACCGGGCCACACGAAGCCAACGCTATCCGGCGGGAAATCCTGGGGGATCTCGACGCTGATGGGACCGGTCGTCTCGGAGAGCCCGTATCCCTGGAGCAGTGTCAGTCCGAGGCCTCGGTAGAAGTTTGCGAGGTCGAGGGCGAGGGGAGCACCACCAGAGATGATCGTATGAAGGTTTGGCCCAAGAATTGCCTTAACCTTCGAGAGAACCAATGCGTCAGCAACACGCCCGCGAATCTTTAAGAGAGCGGAGGGACCAGGAGAAGGAATTGCCGAGGCGTCGGGCACGGGCGTGGTGTCCGGTAGGGGACCGGCAACTAAGGACTCGGGAAGAGGAGTATCCACATAGGCGCGAGACTGCGAAAGTGCGCGCGCTTGCTTTGCTGCCCAGGAGAACATCCGTCCCTTGAAACCGCCACCTGCTTTGGCTGACGCCGCGTTATAGACCTTCTCCAAAACGCGTGGGACAACCAGAAGCATTGAGGGCTTGAAGGTCGCAATATCATCGACCAGGTTGCGCGTATCTGGTGAAAAGGCTACGACTCCCTGTCCCGAGAGCAAGCAGTACATCACAAAGCGTGCGAGTACGTGAGCCACGGGCAGGAACAGCAGCGAACGAGAGCGCGGATCATTGATCAGAAGAGGAAGGAAATCGTAAGCCTGAAGCATGGGGCTGATGAAGTTCCCATGTGTCAGAACAACACCTTTAGGGACCCCAGTGGTTCCGGAGGTGTAAATGATGGTGGCTTCATCCTCAAGCTTGACGGCCTCGGTCCGCAGGCGCACTTCTTCGATTGGAACATTGAGCCCGGCTTGGGCAAGATCGCGCTGAGCTCCCTTATCAAGCGAGAGGAGATGACGAACAGAATCTGTCTTTACTGACTGAACAAGTTCGGCCTGCTGAGTCGTCGCGGTAATGACAATGCGGATATCTGCGTCCTTGAGGATGTGCTCAATTTGGACGGCAGAATCGGTTTCGTAGATCGGGACAGTGATCGCCCCGCAGGACAGGGCGGCGACGTCGATGAGAGCCCACTCGTACGATGTCGGCGCCAAAATCGCAAGGTGTTCACCTGCTTCAAGTCCCAGCGCGATGAGGCCTCGAGCAATCGAATCAACATCCGAGAGGAACTGATCAATGGTAACCGGGCGCCAAGTGCCAACAGGTGAACGACGCTCAATTGCAACCTGACCAGGGTGCTCTTGAGCACGCAGGCGAAGCATTGATGGCAAATTCATCTCGGGGCTGGCCTCGCGAGTTGCAATCGCTTCCCAAGAGCCATCTGCAAGCCTGCGCACTGTCATGAGTATCCCTTTCGGTTTGTATTGAGTTCAGCGTCTATCGTGCACGTCGAAAGAACCGACGGCGCTTTGCCGGGGCAGCTTCAAGTGGACCACCGTAAAGTTCGTCAACTTCATCTGCGAAATCATGAAGTACTTTCCCACGACGAAGCTTCATTGAGGGAGTCACGTAACCGTTTTCGACAGTAAAGCTCGCATCAATAATTCGGAATTTGCGAATGGACTCCGCGCGAGAAACTGCCTTGTTTGCGCGGTCTACTGCACGCTGGAGTGAGGCTTGCACTTCGGGAAGCTGTGCGGCCTCGAGGGGCGAGCAACGGGGGAGTCCGTGCTTACGGAGCCAATCCGGAAGCATCTCAGCGTCAAGGGTAAAGAGCGCACCGATAAATGGTCGTTGATCGCCAACAACAATGACGTTTGCAATTAAGGGGTGGGTTGCCAGTGAATCTTCCAAAACCTCGGGAGAAACATTTTTACCCCCCGCGGTGACGATGAGTTCTTTCTTCCGTCCGGTGATTGAAAGCTGGCCGCTCTTTGAGATAGATCCAAGGTCGCCGGTATGGAACCACTCACCATCGGGCATAACCTGGTGAGTCTGGTCAGGCAGGTGATAGTAGCCGGGCATGACAGAAACACCCTTAACAAGGATTTCTCCATCTTTTGCGATCTTGATGAAGTTTCCCGGAAGGGGCAGTCCTACGGTTCCTACGGGATTCTTACCGACATGCTGTACGGCGATCGGTCCGGTCGTTTCGGATAAGCCATAGCCTTGGAGAAGGGTGATTCCCATGCCCGAATAGAACTGAGCAAGGTCGGTGGCTAAAGGCGCCCCGCCGGAAACGATGTAGCGAAGATTCGGGCCAAGAATCGAACGGATCTTCTTCAGAACGAGCGCGTCGGCAATGCCGTGGCGTGCCTTCTTCAGAAGAGAAGGTCCAAAAGTACGCTCTTGTGCGAGTGCATATGTGCGAGCCTGCTTGGCGCTCCAGGCGAACATCTTTCCCTTGATTCCGCCGCCGGCTTTCGCGGAAGCGGCGTTGTAGACCTTTTCAAGCACACGCGGTACGACAAGCAGAATTGAGGGTTTGAAAGCCTGAATGTCGGGCAGCAGATTCTTAATATTTGGCGAGAATCCAAGGACACCCGCTCCAGAAAGCACGAGGTGCATGACGAGGCGCGCAAGAACATGCGCGACCGGAAGGAAGAGGAGTAGTCGTGTATCAGGCGAGTCAACGATATCGCCAACTACCTGACGTGCGCCCGCAATCGTCGCAAGGAAGTTTGCGTGGGTGAGGACAACGCCCTTAGGAACGCCGGTGGTTCCGGAGGTATAGATAATTGTCGCGATCGATGAAGAGTCCAGTGAAGAACGACGAGTTGTAACGTCGTCGATTGACACGTGCTTAGCAGCGCGAGCAATGGTTCGCAATGCTCCCTGATCGAAACTGTCGATTGAGCGCGTGAAAGCGGGGGCGACGCTTCGAACTAATTCTGCCTGTTGCGTCGTCGCCGTGAACACCTGGACGACGTGGGCATCTTCGAGGATGTGGTGAATCTGCGCGGCTGAATCAGACTCATAGATCGGGACCGTGACGGCCCCAATCGAGAGAAGAGAAAGGTCGAGCAGCAACCACTCCACGGATGTGGAGGCGAGAATCGCGACCGAGTCACCCGCTTCGATACCGAGGCCGACAAGGCCGCAGGCGGTGTATTCGACCTGACGTTGAAGTTCCGAAGCAGTGATCTTCCGGCTTGCGCCAACGGAGGAACGTGTCTCGATGGCGACCTGATCGGGATGAGCCGCGGCACGTGCAGCGAGCAGGTCAGGGAGCAGCTCGTGCGAAGGGAGCTGAAATTTCGGCTTGATCGTATACGAACCGTCACGCATGCGTTTCATGATGTCTCCGTTTCGGACCTGCAGTTACATGAGCAGACACTATGAATATAGCGTCTAATGGCGGCTATCTAGCTCACAGATCGTAATACAGCTGAAATTCGTAGGGATGCGGGTAGGCACGCATTGGGGCAATCTCCACCGTTTCTTTATAGTTAATCCAGGTTTCGATCAGGTCTTCAGTGAAGACATCCCCTTCGGTGAGGAATTCATAGTCATTACGAAGTGCCTCAAGAGCCGCTTCCAAACTTGAAGGAAGCTTCGCGATGGAATCGTAGTCAGCGCTTGGAAGTTCGTAGAGGTCCTTATCAATGGGTGCAGCTGGTTCGATACGGCGCTTGATCCCGTCGATACCGGCCATAAGACAGGCTGAGAAGGACAAGTAGGGGTTGGCACTGGGATCAGGAACACGGTATTCAACGCGTTTCGCAGCAGGCGAAGTACCAGTTACGGGAATGCGAATACAGGCGCTACGGTTACGTGCCGAATAGACCAGGTTAATCGGCGCCTCAAAGCCGGGGACGAGTCGGCGGAAGGAATTGACCGAGGGGTTTGTGAAGGCAAGCAGAGCAGGCGCGTGCTCCAAAAGCCCACCAATGAACCAGCGAGCGGTGTCGGAAAGAGAACCGTAGCCTCGTTCGTCATAGAAAAGAGGCTCGCCGTCCTTCCACAATGACAGGTGGGTGTGCATTCCTGAACCGTTATCACCGAAAAGAGGCTTGGGCATGAAGGTTGCCGACAGCCCCGCGGCGCGCGCAGCGTTCTTAATGACGTACTTAAACTTCATCATGTCGTCTGCGGCAGTTGTTAAGGTATCGAAGCGGTAGTTGATCTCCTGCTGGCCGCCCGAACCAACCTCGTGGTGTGCACGCTCAAGCTTGAGTCCGACCTCGGTCAGAAGGCTAGACATCTCATCGCGAAGATCGGTGAAGTCATCACTGGGGGAGACAGGGAAATAACCGCCCTTCAGCGCAACTTTATATCCCAGATTCCCGCCTTCTTCGGTGCGTCCTGTGTTCCAGTAGGCCTCGTCGGAGTCAAGGGCGTAGAAGGTCGATTGAGGGCTCACTTGGTAACGCACATCGTTGAAGACGAAGAACTCTGCCTCTGCACCGATGTAACAAGTGTCGGCGATGCCGGTGGAGCGCAAGTAGGCCTCTGCCTTTGCGGCAACCTGTCTGGGGTCGCGTGAGAAAGGCTCATCAGTAAATGGGTCGACGATGGAAAAAATGATGACGAGGGTCTTATTCGCGCGGAAAGGATCGACGAAGGCTGAGGTAATATCCGGAATCAGCTTCATATCTGATTCGTGAATCTGCGTGAAGCCGCGAACCGACGAGCCGTCGAACATCAGTCCATCTTTGAGGACGGAGGCTTGAAGCTCACTGGCGGGAATAGTGAAGTGCTGTTGGACTCCCGGAAGGTCGCAGAAACGTACATCGATGTAAGCAATTTCTTCCTTTTCGATGAAGTCGATAACCTCTTGGGCCTGGGTAAACATGGCAAACCTTTCCGCAGCAATACCTTCAAGAAATGATAAACCTCAGACCAAAAGTTTTCTAATGCCATACAGAGCAAGCGGCACATTGATAGCCCGGTTAGGCTAGGGGCGTGGCTGATCCTTCGACATATCGACCGAAAACAAGCGAGATCCCGACAGACCCAGGAGTCTATAGGTTCCGCGATGAACAGGGTGCAGTCATCTATGTTGGTAAGGCAAAGAACCTTCGAGCGCGCCTGACCAATTACTTTCAAGATCTTGCCAATCTTCATCCGCGTACTCAGAAAATGGTCACAACCGCTGCCTCGGTGCAGTGGACGGTTGTTGGTAATGAGGTTGAGGCGCTTACACTTGAATTTACGTGGATTAAGGAATTCAATCCGCGTTTTAACGTCATGTTTAAGGACGACAAGTCCTATCCGTATCTTGCGGTGAGTATGGGGGAACGTTTCCCTCGCGTCCAAGTCACCCGAGAAGCGCGCAGGAAAGACACTCGTTACTTTGGTCCGTATACGAAAGTTTGGGCCATCCGCGACACCATTGAACTCCTGATTCGAGTTTTTCCAGTTCGAACGTGTTCTGCCGGGGTATTCCGGCGCGCTCAAGCTCAAGGACGTCCGTGTCTTCTGGGATATATAGAAAAGTGTTCGGCACCGTGCGTTGGTCGTATCTCTCAATCCGAACATCGCGCTTTAGCGCAGTCAATGTGTGACTTTCTTGAGGGAAAGGCAAGCCCTATCCTGCGCCAAGTCGAGTCTGAAATGCGGCAAGCTAGTGCTGAGCTCGATTTTGAAACGGCTGCAAAGAAACGCGATGATCTGCGTGCTCTAGAGACGGTTCTAGAACGCAACACGATGGTTTTAAACGATGGAACCGACGCCGATATTTTTGCCTTAGTCAGTGATGAGCTTGATGCCGCGGTGCATGTTTTCCATGTTCGTGGAGGTCGTATTCGTGGCACTCGAGGTTGGGTAGTTTCGCGCGATGATGATGCCAGTGAAGCCGAACTCATGGCGAGGCTCTTTGAACAGATCTATTCCGAACTACCGGATGTTCCCGAGGGGAGGAAACGACGCATTGAACAGGCTGAGGCAGTATCAGTCGATGACGTGATTCATACTCCGACTCGAGCGGTGCCGCGTGAGATTTTGGTCAGTGTGATGCCTACCGAAAAGGGCACAATTGCTGAGTGGCTCTCAGAAAAAAGGGGAGCGGCGGTTGACATCCATGTCCCTAAACGCGGTCCGAAGGCTCAGCTTTTGGAGACCGTTAAAGAGAATGCTAAGCAGGCGTTGCTTCTTCACAAAACGCGTCGTAGTGGCGATCTTGCTCAGCGTGGTCAAGCCCTGGACGAGCTTGCTGAATACCTTGATCTTCCCGCGTCCCCTTTGCGCATCGAGTGCTACGACATCTCTCACACTCAGGGCCAACTTCAGGTCGGCTCAATGGTTGTCTTTGAAGATGGAGTGCCAAGGAAAGACGCGTATCGCCACTTCAATATTCACGGTGAAAATGGTGAGGGGACGCCTGATGATACATCGGCGATGGACGAGGTCCTTCGCCGCCGATTCCGTAGGCTCCTTGCTGAAGAAAATGGCGAAGATGGTGAAGATGAGGAAGGCGTCGCCTTTGAATCCGGTCCGGTTGATGCAAGCGGTCGGCCACGGCGTTTTTCCTATCGACCAGATTTAGTAGTCGTTGACGGTGGTTTGCCGCAGGTTAATGCTGCCCGCGATGCTTTGGACTCAATGGGAATTGATATTCCCCTGATCGGCCTTGCAAAGAGGCTCGAAGAAGTATGGATTCCCGGTGAGGAATTCCCACTGATCTTCCCGCGTACCTCTGCAGCTCTCTATATGCTTCAGTATCTAAGAGATGAATCCCATCGATTCGCCATCACAGCGCATAGGAAACGGCGCGCGAAGAATCAGCAGCGCTCAGTACTGGATGGAATTGCAGGAGTTGGTCCTTCACGCCAGAAAGCGCTCTTACGTCACTTCGGTTCTGTCAAGAAAATTCGCGAGTCTACGCCTGAACAAATCGCAGAAGTGAATGGGATTGGCCCCTCCTTGGGAAGCGTTATTTGGCAGGCGCTCAATCCGCATTCTCCGCTTTCGCCATAGCGCCAAACTATCTGAGGTAAAACCGGGAAAGATTTGCTGATCAATGGCACCATAGGGGTATGAGCGAAACTCCCATCCCACCCGACACTTCGCGGGAAACTGTGCCCGGAGGTATCCCCCTTCTCGATCAGATTGCCCCAGATGTTGCCGATGAGGGTGGAAATGAGGTTGTGATCATCACCGGGTGCTCAGGAGCAGGGCGTACTGGTGCTGCCCGTGCACTCGAAGATCTTGATTGGTACGTCGTTGACAATCTTCCACCGGCAATGCTGCCAGCGCTGGTTGGCATGATGAGTCCTGATGGTGGGGGAGTCCATCGACTGGCTGTCGTTGTTGATGTGCGCTCGCGTGAGTTCTTCGCTGATTTTGCGCGCGCGCTTGAACAGCTTAAAGAGTTGGGTGTTGCCTATCGGGTCATCTTCCTTGAAGCCTCGACGGACACTCTTGTCCGTCGTTATGAATCAAATCGTCGCCCTCACCCGCTTCAGGGAGATGGAACTCTTCTTGATGGAATTACAGCTGAAGAGCGCGCGCTTGCTCCTCTGCGTCGTTTCGCAGATACGATCATTGACACGTCCAGGATGTCGGTCCATGATCTAACGCGTCATATCCGTGATGTGATTGCTCAGGCAGGCGATGTGCCGCTCCGTATCACCGTTGAATCCTTTGGTTTCAAACATGGTCTTCCTTTGGATGCTGACCACGTTCTTGACGTCCGCTTTTTAAAGAACCCCTACTGGGTTGATGAATTGCGTCATTTGACGGGTAAAGACCAACCCGTTGCAGATTACGTCTTGTCCCAGCCGGGTGCCCGCGACTTCGTTGTTGGTTACGCCGATCTTCTTGCACCCATGCTGAAGGGGTATATTGGTGAACTCAAGCGTTACACAACAATTGCAGTTGGGTGTACGGGCGGGAAGCACCGTTCAGTGGCGAGCGCAGAGCTCATCGCCCGCAGGCTGCGCGAGCATGGTTTCAATGTGCGAATCATGCATCGCGATATGGGAAAGGAATAGTCGATGACCTACGTTGATGCTGCTGGGTGGATGCAGCGCGGCGAATCGAATAACCGTGTTGTCGCTCTAGGTGGTGGACATGGGCTATCCGCTACCCTGCGCGCACTGCGACACATCACACGTCAGCTCACAGCCGTGGTCACCGTTGCCGATGATGGTGGGTCTTCGGGCCGACTTCGCGCTGAAATGCCAATTCTTCCCCCGGGTGATTTACGCATGGCCTTAGCGTCTTTGTGTGAAGAAACTGAATGGGGTTTAACTTGGCGCGATGTCTTCCAGATGCGCTTGAAGACCAGTGGTCCGATGGATGGTCACGCGGTCGGCAATATCGTGATTGCTGGATTGTGGCAGCTTCTTGACGACCCGGTTGAAGGTCTTGATTTTGTTGGCCGTCTCTTGGGCGCGCAGGGGCGCGTCCTCCCGATGTCGACAGACCCGCTGAGTATTGAAGCGGATATGAATGATAACGGGCGACACTACACCGTTAAAGGACAATCGAAAGTCGCAATTGCACCGGGTGATGTTGAGGCTGTGCGCCTCAGCCCAGAAGAACCAAAGGTTCCCGCAGCAGTTACCGATGCAATTTCGGAAGCCGATTGGGTTGTTCTTGGTCCCGGTTCTTGGTACACCTCGGTAATTCCTCACTTACTGGTTCCTGATCTTCACCGTGCACTGGTGACGACCGAAGCTCACCGTGCACTGATTTTGAACCTTGAACGTCAGCGTGGCGAAACAGAGTCAATGACAACTGCTGATCATGTCCGAGCGATCGCTCAATATGCTCCCAGTTTCAAACTGGATGTGGTGATCGCTGATCCGACAACAACTGACGATATTGATGATCTTGCCGAGGCTGCCGATGCGCTAGGCGCGCGCGTGCTTTTGCGTCAGGTTCGCACTGGTGATGGCGAAGCCCATCATGATCCTTTACGACTTGCTGCAGCATTGCGTGATGCTTTTGATGGTTTTCTTGGTGAAGTTGGCCGCAGCGAAACCTGGCTCCCGTAAAATCTTCCTCGTTCCAGTGCACCCTGACATAAGGAGACAAGGTGTCCCTCACATCGGATATGAAAGACGAATTAGCGCGTAGCGCGGTTCCCTCGCAATCTGCGATGGCCGCAGAGGTATGTGCGATTCTTCGTTTCTCAGGTGGTCTACACCTCGTGGGTGGTCGGATCCTTATCGAGGCCGAGTTAGATTCTTCCGTAGCCGTACGCCGTCTTCGTGCATTTCTGACCAGCCTGTATAACGTTGAGTCCTTTGTCGTTGTCGTTTCGGGTTCGTCGTTGCGCCGAGGAAAGCGCTACGTCGTACGTGTCGTGCACCGAGCGGATGAACTTGCTCGATTCACCGGCCTCGTCGATGGGGCGGGAAGGCCAGTGCGCGGGCTTCCTGCGACCTTGGTTGCTTCCGGTAAAGACGAGGCCGCGGCTGTGTGGCGCGGCGCATTTCTTGCCCGCGGTTCTCTTCTCGAGCCTGGACGCTCCTCGTCTTTGGAAATCACATGCCCGGGACCCGAGGTTGCACTCGCGATGGTGGGGCTCGCCCGTAAGCTCGGAGCTACTGTTCGTTCAAAGGAAGTGCGCGGATCTGATCGCGTCACTGCTCGTGATTCTGAGGCCATTAGTGCGCTTATCCGTGCGCTGGGTGCACCTGCTACTCATGTTGCCTGGGAGCAGCGGCGTGAGCGCCGCGAGGCCCGGGGTTCAGCTAACCGCTTGGCAAACTTTGATGATGCGAACCTTCGTCGTAGCGCTCGCGCCGCGGTCGCGGCCGGCGCGAGAGTTGAGCGAGCCTTCGCGATTTTGGGCGACGACGTTCCAGATCACCTGAGGCAGGCGGGGGAGTTGCGTATTCAGTACAAGCAGGCTTCCCTTGAGGAGCTGGGCAAACATACCGATCCGCCGCTGACAAAGGACGCGGTTGCAGGGCGTATTCGCCGTCTTTTGGCTATGGCCGATAAGGTCGCGCATGAACGAGGTATTCCCGATACCGAATCTGCCCTGACCTTGGATATGCTCGACGGTGACTGAGATCTCTCTTTCAGCATAATGTGGGCCAGATCTCTAAGGACTTAGTTCACCCTCATCTCGGACCGCGAAGGTGTAGATTAGAGGTACTGGAACCGCAGAGAACTGCGGGCCATAGATGCAAACCGCATCTTCATGGTTGATACAGAAAGCGTGTCCCGCAGGGGGCACAAGCAGGAGGACAACAGTGACCACCCGCGTTGGCATTAACGGCTTTGGCCGCATCGGTCGTAACTTCTTCCGCGCTGCAATTGAGCAGGGCGCAGACCTCGAGGTCGTTGCAGTTAACGATCTGACCGACAATAAGACTCTGGCACACCTGCTGAAGTACGACTCGATCATGGGTCGCTTCAATGGTGAGGTTTCCTACGACGATGAGGGCATCATCGTTGACGGAAAGCACATCAAGGTTCTCGCACAACGCGATCCTGCCGACCTGCCTTGGGGCGAGCTCGGTGTTGAGGTTGTCGTTGAGTCCACCGGTTTCTTCACCGATGGCGAGAAGGCAGCTGCACACATCGCAGCTGGCGCAAAGAAGGTCGTCATTTCGGCACCTGCAAAGAACGTTGACGGCACCTTCGTCATGGGCGTGAACGACGGTGATTACGATCCCGCCACGATGAACATCATCTCCAACGCTTCGTGCACCACCAACTGCCTTGCTCCTCTGGCCAAGGTTCTCCACGAGAACTTCGGTATTGAGCGCGGCATCATGACCACCATCCACTCCTACACCGGCGACCAGCGCGTTCTCGACGCTCCCCACTCGGATCTGCGTCGTGCACGTGCAGCAGCCCTCAACATGATCCCCACCAAGACCGGTGCGGCTCAGGCTGTTGCTCTGGTTCTGCCCGAGCTCAAGGGCAAGTTCGACGGACTCGCAGTTCGCGTTCCCACCCCGACCGGTTCGCTGACCGACCTGACCTTCGTTGCTTCCAAGGAGGTCTCGGTTGAGGCTATCCAGGCTGCCGTGAAGGCTGCCGCCGAGGGCGAGCTCAAGGGTGTTCTTGAGTACACCGAAGATCCGATCGTCTCCACCGACATCGTGGGCAACCCCCACACCTCGATCTTCGATGCAACCGAGACCAAGGTCATCGGTAACCTGGTGAAGGTTCTCTCTTGGTACGACAACGAGTGGGGCTACTCGAACGCTCTCGTTCGCCTGACCTCGCTGGTTGGCTCCAAGCTGGCCTGATCCTCGCATAGAGCATGATCTGCTAGTTACTGGGCCCGTGTACGTGAAAACGTATGCGGGCCCAGTTCGCTAGCGTCTCAATTTTTCATTTATTTAAGGAGATTCCCATGAGGACAATTGATAGCCTGGGTGATCTTTCCGGTAAGAGCGTTCTGCTCCGTTCGGACTTCAATGTTCCCCTCGATGCTGATCAGAACATTACCGATGATGGCCGTATTCGCGCGGCACTTCCGACGATCAAGCTTCTTTTGGATGCAGGTGCAAAGGTCATCATTGCCGCTCACCTCGGTCGTCCGAAGGGCCAGGTCAACCCTGCATTCTCACTTGCACCCGTTGCCAGCCGCCTTGCTGAGCTGACCGGTGTCAAGGTCACTCTTGCTCCCGATACTGTCGGCGAAGGAGCACACGCTGCAGTTGAGGCCGCAAAGCCCGGTGAAATCGTTCTTCTCGAGAACGTTCGCTTCAACGCTGCAGAGACCTCGAAGGACGATGCAGAGCGCGAAGCCTTCGCTGCGCAGCTTGCTTCTCTTGCTGATGCTTTTGTTTCCGATGGTTTCGGTGTTGTTCACCGTAAGCAAGCCTCCGTCTACGACGTTGCCAAGCTTCTGCCCAGTGCAGCAGGTTTGCTGGTCGTTAAGGAGATCGAGTCCCTGGGTAAGGCAGTTAATGATCCGGAGCGTCCTTACGTCGTCGTTCTGGGTGGCTCGAAGGTCTCCGACAAGCTTGGTGTGATCGCAAATCTGCTTTCGAAGGCGGATAAGCTCATTATCGGTGGCGGCATGGCCTACACCTTCCTTGCAGCGCAGGGCTACGAAGTTGGCAAGTCTCTTCTTGAGGCAGACCAGATTCCCACCGTGCAGGGTTACATGGAGACCGCAAAGAAGAACGGCGTCGAACTTCTTCTGCCTGTCGACACTGTTGTAGCTCCTGAGTTTGCAGCAGACGCACCCGCAACCGTTGTGAGTGCTGACGCGATTCCTGCAGATCAGATGGGCCTCGACATCGGCCCGAAGACCCGCGAGATTTTCTCTCAGGCAATTGCTTCTGCAAAGACCGTTGTGTGGAACGGCCCCATGGGCGTCTTCGAGTTCCCCGCATTCGCAGAGGGAACAAAGGCAGTCGCACGCGCAATGAGCGAAGGAACCGCATTCACCGTTATCGGTGGTGGAGACTCCGCATCTGCCGTTCGTAACCTCGGCTTTGACGAATCTACTTTCTCTCACATTTCCACCGGTGGTGGCGCCTCTCTCGAACTGCTCGAGGGTAAGGTTCTGCCCGGTATTGCAGTACTGGAGGACTGAATAATGACACGTACCCCTTTGATGGCAGGTAACTGGAAGATGAACCTCGATCACCTCGAGGCAAATCACCTGGTCCAGGGCTTGGCCATGGAACTTTCTGATCACAACTTTGACTACTCGCGTTGCGAGGTCCTGGTGATCCCTCCCTTCACCGATCTTCGTACCGTGCAGACCGTCGTTGACGCTGATGATCTTCAGATCAAGTACGGCGCACAGGACATCTCTGTCCACGACAATGGTGCATTCACCGGTGAGATCTCTTCTGAGATGCTGACCAAGCTTGGATGCAGCTACGTGGTTGTTGGCCACTCCGAGCGTCGTGAGTACCACAACGAGTCCGATCAGCTTGTTGGCCAAAAGGCCCGCAAGGCATTCGATGCAGGTATGACCCCGATCCTGTGCTGCGGCGAGGCCCTTGAGGTTCGTAAGGCTGGAACCCATGTCGAGTTCGTTCTCGGTCAGGTTCGTGCAGCACTCGAAGGCTTTACCGCCGACGAGGTTGCGAAGATTGTGATCGCCTACGAACCCATCTGGGCAATTGGTACCGGCGAGACTGCAACTGCGGATGATGCACAGGAAGTTTGCGGTGCGATCCGCGAGGCACTGCGCGCTGACTACGGTGACGCAACCGCTGACTCCACCCGTATCCTCTACGGCGGCTCGGCAAAGCCCGGAAACATCAAGGAGCTCATGAGCCAGCCTGATGTTGATGGCGCGCTTGTTGGTGGCGCATCGCTGAAGGCAGACTCCTTCGCTGCGATGGCTCGTTTCCAGGAGCTGTGATCCTTTAAAGGCTCTGGGCACCGAAGTGAGCAACACTTCGGTGCCCAGCTGGCCTTACCTGGGCATTATTCGCTAGACTACAAACCGTTGAAGTCTCTGAAAGAATCGGAAAATCGAACGTGGCGGCACTGAACATTACACTCATCGTCATCATCACCCTGACCAGCATTTTGCTGACCCTGACGATTCTGATGCACAAGGGTAAGGGTGGCGGCCTTTCCGATATGTTCGGTGGCGGAATTTCTTCTTCGGCTGGTTCTTCTGGCGTTGCAGAGAGGAATCTGAACCGCATTACTTTGGCGATCCTCCTGATCTGGGTTGTGAGCATTATCGGTATGGGAGTGCTGATGAAGTTCGCTTCCTAAGACGTTCTTCATTGTGCTGCATCCGCAGGCGGATGCAGCATTTTTTTACCCTGCGATAGCATGAGCTTATGCTGAGTGGATTAATGAGTGCCCTACTGGTCTTTTCGCCTGCCATAATTTGGGGCATTCTTTTTACGTGGTCCTATCGGAAAGAGCCGCGACAGTTCAAGAATGCGATTTTCTTCTTGTTGATGCTGATCTTCGCATTCGGTGCGTGTGCGATCTACACCAATGACATCGGGATAGTCCTTCTTTTGGGAATTGCAATCCCATTTGCACCCATCATCACCGTGGGGTTCTTGCTTGTTAATGCGTGGATTGTCATCCGGCGAGAGGGCTTTTCTCTTCCAAACGTCCTTCCCGCGCTTTTCGCGTTGGCAATTGTCGCCTGGATTATCGGAATTCCAGTGGGTATTGGAATAAGCCATTCAAGGGTCGTCATTTCTCTTTCAGCTTTGCTCTTGGTGCTCGGTTTGTGGTTCTTCTTCAGTTTTGTTGCGCTACTCGTGTATTCCTGGTTCTATCGCAGGCTTCCACGGAAACGACGCTTCGATTACATCATCATTCACGGTGCTGGTTTGAAGGGTGAAGAGCCGACGCCCCTTCTGCGGGGTCGAATTGATAAAGCACTCGAACTTTGGAGTGCTCAGGGATTCTCCGCCATCTTGGTTCCTTCTGGCGGGCAGGGGAGTGACGAGGTTATTTCAGAAGCCGAGGCGATGAGTCGTTACATGCTCCGACTAGGGGTTCCTCGGGAGGCAATTCTTACAGAAGATCAATCAACGACAACGATGGAGAACCTCGTTTTTGCCAAGAATCTTCTGGATGCCCGTCAAGCGACACCCTACCGCTGTGCTTTCGTCACCTCGGACTATCACGTCTTTCGCACGGCACTCTATGCTTCGCATGTCGGTCTCAAAGGAGACGGGGTTGGTTCGAAGACTGCCGCATACTATTTCCCGACGGCCTTTATTCGCGAGTTTATCGCGATAACAAAAGAACACTGGATGCCCTATGTGATCCTGACGATCATCTGGGCAACCAGTGTTCTTGCGCCGTATTTTGGTCAGCTACTGCGGGTTTTCCTGTCCAGTCAGTAGGCCATGCCCTCAGTGAGCGGCAGCGATACTCTCGCGGGCCTGTGCCGCAATGTTCTCAGGCGTGAAGCCGTACTTCTCAAACAGCCGGGCGCCGTCCACGGACTCGCCAAAGTGTTCGAGGGAGACGATCCGTCCGGCCTCGCCAACCCAGCGGTACCAAGGAAGCGCAATCCCGGCCTCGACAGCCACACGTGCACGCACCGCCGAGGGGAGGACCGACTCGCGGTAGGCCTCGTCCTGGTTCTCAAACCACTCAATGCACGGAACCGAGACAACGCGCGAAGCAATTCCCTCGGCCTTCAGCAGGCGATGAGCCTCCAAAGTAGGCGCTACCTCAGAACCTGTGGCCATCAAAATAACCTCGGCAGTGCCTTCGCAATCAGCAAGAATGTAGGCACCGCGGGCAACACCTTGAGCATCAGCAAGCTCGCTTCCTTCACCACGGGCGGGATTAGGAAGGTTCTGTCGGCTTAAGACCAAAGCTGCAGGATGATGCTGCTCGAGGATGTTCTTCCACGCTTGGACAGTCTCAGCTGCGTCCGCAGGGCGAATCATTGCAAGATTTGGAATTGCACGGTAGGAAGCAAGATGTTCGATGGGCTGGTGTGTGGGTCCATCTTCGCCAACGCCGATTGAATCGTGTGTCCAAACATGGGTGACGGGAAGGTCCATGAGAGCGGCAAGGCGAACCGCACCGCGCATGAAGTCCGAGAACACAAAGAAGGTGCCGCCATACACTCGAGTGAGACCATCAGCCGCGATACCGTTCATCGCGCAGGCCATCGCAAATTCGCGAATACCAAAGTGGAGGTTGCGGCCGTATGGATCAGCTTCAAAGGAACGCGAGTACGTCCCTTCGGGAAGGAATGAGGTCAATCCGTTGAGGAAGGTGTTATTTGATCCACCGAGGTCAGCGGAGCCACCCCAGAGTTCGGGAAGCACCGGTGCGATAGCGTTCAGTACCTTTCCCGAGGCCGAGCGGGTTGCGATTGCCTTATCCGCCGGGAATTCGGGGAGGGCCTTTTCCCACCCGTGGGGGAGTCCTCCCTGACGAAGGCGCTCAAGCAGAGCCGCTCGATCGGGATTTGCTTCCTTCCACTGCTCGAAACGCTGATTCCATTGATCACGGAGTATCTGTGCACGCTGAGCAAATTGTTTGCGAGAATGCGCAACGGACTCTTCATCGACGGCGAAGTGAGCATCTGGATCGGCTCCCAATGCGAGCTTTAAGCCACGAAGTGCATCGTCGCCGAGCTTGGCACCGTGGATTCCTCCGGTGTTGGATTTTTCGGGAGTGGGCCATCCGATAATCGTCCGAAGTGCGATGATTGAGGGCTGGTCGGTGTTATCCCGCGCGGCATCCAGGGCCTTGTCCAAGGCTTGAACATCTTCAACGTAGGAGCCATCCTCGCTCAACCAGTCCACGCGCTGGACGTGCCATCCGTAGGACTCATAGCGCTTAAGAACGTCCTCGCTGAAAGCGATATCGGTATCGCCTTCGATCGAGATGCGGTTATCGTCCCATAAAACGATGAGATTGCCGAGCTTTTGTGTTCCTGCAAGAGATGAAGCCTCCGCGGAAACGCCCTCTTGAAGACAGCCGTCACCGGCAATGACATAAACACAATGATCAAAAATCGACTGACCATGAGGAGTATCGGGATCAAGAAGACCGTGGGTGAAACGCTCCGCCATTGCGAAACCAACAGCCGAAGCAAGACCGGTTCCCAGCGGTCCAGTTGTGAGCTCAACTCCCGGGGTATGCCCGAACTCGGGGTGTCCAGGGGTGAGTGCACCTTCGGTACGCAGGGCTTTCAGGTCCTCAAGTTCGACGCCCATTCCCGCAAGATAGAGCTGTAGATATTGAGTCAGTGAAGAGTGGCCCGACGAAAGAATGAAACGATCGCGGCCCAACCAGTGTGGGTCTGTCGGGTCAAGGTGAAGGTGATGCTGGTAGAGCGCATATGCCGCAGGAGCAAGAGAAATCGCTGCTCCCGGGTGTCCATTTCCGACACGTTCAACTGCATCAGCGGCAAGAATTTTAGCGGTGGAAATAGCGCGGCTATCGAGCTCATTCCAAGACGCGGGCACGATTGGACCTCCTGGCAATCGGTAAGATGGCTTCCCTGCAGGGTTAAGTGTAGCCGCTCGCCGCGCTCTAGCAGCGAATATGCAGCAAATCAGCCGAGCGCAAATACAATGACCCCGTGGCTAAACAAATGGAGCGTGTTCAGGAAGAATGGCTTATTTTCCTGAGTGTAGAGAAGGGCGCATCCCCGCATACTGTCTCCAACTATCGGCGCGATGTACAAAAATATTGCGCTTTCCTAGAAGCACGCGGCGTTGATCAATGCGATCAGATCACCGAGAGTTCAATTGAGGACTTTCTTGCGTCACTGAGTGAGGCGAAAGAGGGACATGCTGCAGCACCCTCCTCCGTGGCGCGCGCATTAGCGGCAATTCGTTCTTTCCACAAATACGCACTTCGAGAAGGCCACAGTGCGCAGGATCCCAGCGCCCAAGTTCGTGTTCCTCAAGTTGCTGAGCACCTTCCGAAAGCTCTAACAGTCGAGCAAGTTGAAGCCTTGCTCGAGGCGGCGGGTACGGGGGATGATCCGCGTTCACTTCGTGATCGAGCCCTGCTTGAAACCCTCTACGCAACGGGTGCTCGCGTGAGCGAGGCTGTTTCAATGGCGATTGATGACCTCGACCTTAATGAAGAACTTCCAATCATTCGTCTGTTTGGAAAGGGACGTAAGGAACGACTTGTTCCCTTGGGGTCGATGGCAAAACAGGCTCTTGAAGCCTATCTTGTGCGTGCGCGTCCCTTCTTTTCTTCTAAAGGGAAAGGCTGCCCGAACGTCTTCCTGAACAATAGGGGAGGCGCACTTTCACGTCAGTCTGCTTGGGACGTCATTCAACGCGCTGCAACGCGCGCGCAGCTTGAGGTGCCCGTCTCTCCACATACCTTGCGGCATTCTTTTGCCACGCATTTATTAGAAGGTGGAGCGAATATCCGAGACGTACAAGAATTGCTTGGGCATTCCTCTGTCTCAACGACGCAAATCTATACCAAGGTGACGATTGCGACCCTTAAGGAAATGTATCGAACTGCCCATCCGCGCGCGCAGCTCGATCCAAGCGATCTCACAACCTCGGCCTCGCAGTCCAAATAGGACAAGCGGGCGCACAACTTCAGCGGGGTAGGGCGGAATTGTGTGGAGCAATGCACTAAGATGGGGAACGTGACGAATCCATCTCAGCCAACGCTTACCGGGGATCTTCCTGCCAACGAAGAAAATGATTTCCCCGTCCCGGCACCACTGACCGGGCATGGACCCGCACGCATTATTGCGATGTGTAATCAAAAAGGTGGGGTTGGAAAGACAACGACGACCATCAATCTTGCAGCCTCGTTAGCTGAATATGGGCGCCGTGTTCTGATTGTTGACTTTGATCCTCAAGGCGCTGCTTCTGTTGGCTTGGGTATCAATACCCTGGAGATGGAACACACGATCTATAACCTCCTGATGAATCCGAAGGAAGATATTCATCAGGCCCTGTGCCACACCTCAATTCCCGGTCTCGATATCGTACCCGCGAATATCGACCTTTCGGCTGCCGAAGTTCAGCTGGTTAATGAGGTTGCGCGTGAATCAGCGCTCTCGCGTGTTCTTCGACCAGTCGTCGATGACTACGACGTCATTTTGATTGACTGCCAGCCTTCGCTCGGACTACTCACCGTTAATGCTTTAACCGCGGCGCACGGTGTGATTGTTCCTATGGAAGCAGAGTTTTTTGCTCTTCGCGGTGTTGCATTGCTGGTCGAAACCATTGAAACAGTGCGCGATCGAATTAATCCGCGCCTGAAGATCGATGGAATCCTAGCGACGATGGTTGATACCCGCACCTTGCACTCGCGTGAGGTATTGGAGCGACTCGACGAGGCCTTCGGTGACCTTGTTTTCACAACACGGATTGCGCGTACTGTGAAGTTCCCTGATGCTTCAGTCGCGACGGTGCCAATTACCAGCTACGCGCCGAACCACCCGGGCGCGCGTTCCTACCGACGTTTGGCCAGAGAGATCATCGCGCGTGGAGATGTCGCCTGAATATGACGGGACTCAAGCGGCACTTGATGATTTTCAAGTTTCGCTTGAAGTCTTCGAAGGTCCTTTTGACCTTCTGCTCCAATTGATCTCTCGGAAGAAGCTCGATATCACTCAGGTTGCCCTCGCCGAGGTGACCGATGAGTTCATTGCGCATATGCGTGCCTTTCCTGATCTTTCACGGACCAGTGAATTCCTTGTCGTAGCAGCGACTTTATTGGATATGAAGGCAGCGCGTTTGCTTCCTGATTATGAAGAGGAATCCTCGCTGAGTAGTGAAGACCTTGAGGCACGTGATCTGCTCTTCAGTCGTTTGCTTCAATACCGAGCATTCAAGCTTGCGGCGGGGGAGATCGCTCAACGGCTTGAGGCTTATGTGGGTTTAATCCCGCGCAGTGTTGCGCTTGAACCTCAATTCACTCGGCTTCTTCCGGAACTTCGATGGGAAGTAGGCGCTGAGGATCTTGCTCGTGCATGTGCTGACGCGCTCAGCGCTCAGCCACCGACTGTCGAAGTGACGCACCTCCATTCAGCTGCTGTGCCAGTTGCTCAGGAAGCAAAGGTCGTCATCGCGTATCTAAGTGCTCGTGGCCACGCAACCTTTTCTCAGCTCATCTCGGACGCGCGCGATGCGGCTGTTGTTGTCTCGCGTTTCCTCGCTATCTTAGAGTTGTACAGGCGCCGAGCTATTGAGTTCCAGCAGGAAGAGGCGCTTTCAACACTGGAACTCGTATGGAATGGGAATGACCCAAAGGTCGATGAATGGGAGGAGGACGTATGAGCGATGCACTTGACCTTGCTGAGACTCAACTTCTCTTCGCTCCAATCGAAGCAATTTTGATGGTTGTCGATCAACCTGTTACTGCTCAACAGCTTGCCGGTGTTCTCAATGTGTCTGCTGAAGATATCGAGCACGTGCTTGAAGCACTCTCTGCGCAATACGCTGGACGCTCTGGCGGCCGTGAACACGGATTTGAACTTCGGCGTCTAGGTGGAGGATGGCGAATTTATTCTGCTCCTCGCTGGGAGTCGCTTGTTTCTCAGTTTATTGTTGGATCAGGACAATCTAAACTGTCACAAGCTGCTCTGGAAACACTTGCGGTTATTGCCTATCGTCAACCGATCTCGCGTGCGAGGATCTCTCAAATTCGCGGCGTGAATGTTGATGCAGTAATTCGTACCTTGTGTGCACGTGAACTCATTGAGGAAGTTGGCCAATCTTCTTCGGGGGCTCGTTTGTATGGGACGACCCAAGTTTTTCTTGAACGAATGGGAATGAATTCCCTTGACGAATTGGCACCATTAGCCCCCTACCTTCCGGCTTCGGACGAGCTGGACGAACTTGAGGAGACACTGTGAGAAACGATTCCTATAGTGAAGACGGCATTCGCCTGCAAAAGGTACTCTCACGTGCGGGGGTAGCTTCTCGACGGGCAGCTGAAGAGCTTATCGCCCAAGGCCGCGTTTCAGTTGACGGCAAGGTGGTTCGCGGTCAAGGTATGCGTGTTGACCCTAGGCGTCAGGCAATTCATGTCGATGGTAAGCGGATTATTTTGGAAGAGAATCGTCCAATCGTCATGGCTGTGAATAAGCCTGTTGGCATGGTTTCAACCATGTCAGACCCCGAGGGACGTCCGACGCTGGCGGATCTTGTTGCTGATTACCCTGAGCGTCTGTATCACGTGGGCCGCTTGGATATCGATACTTCTGGGCTGCTTTTGCTGACGAATGATGGTGAGCTTGCGAACCGACTGACCCACCCCTCTTACGAGATTCCAAAGACCTATATCGCGCGTGTTCATGGTGAGGTTAAGCCGGGTGTTCGCCGTCGTCTGCTCGAAGGCGTCGAATTGGAAGATGGTCCGATTGCGGTTGATTCTTTCCGCACCATGGAAACTTATGGTGATATCACCACAGTTGAAATCGTCGTCCATGAAGGACGTAACCGCCTTGTTCGCCGTCTGATGGATGAGGTGGGCTACCCAGTTCGTGAGCTCGTTCGTACAAAGTTTGGGCCTATTCGCCTGGAACACCTACAACCCGGAACAATGCGTCGCGTCAAGGGCCCGCAGCTTGCTGCTCTCTATGACGCAGTTGGTTTGTGAGTCCTGTGCCGTCGCACGTGAGCACAACCCGCGGTCCCGTCCTGATTATCGGCACGGGTCTTTTGGGCACTTCTCTTGCGCTTGCACTTCGTAGCGGGGGAGTTGAGGTTTTTCTTCGTGATTCCTCGCCGACGGCTGGACGCCTGGCACAGGATTTAGGCGCTGGTACTCTGATCGGTCCGGATGATCACTGCTCGCCGTCATTGGTGATTGTGTCAACACCTCCTGACGTTGCTGATATCTGTGTTGTCGATGCGTTGATTCGATATCCCGAGGCCGTCGTCAGTGATGTGGCTTCCGTAAAGTTGGCTGTCCTTGAGGGAGTTGTCGAGGAAGCGCAGCGCCGCGGCCTCGATATCACGAGCCGGTATGTGGGTTCTCATCCGATGGCAGGTCGCGAGCGTAGTGGCGCAGGTGCGGCAGACGCTGATCTTTTCTACGGCAGGCCATGGGTGATTGTTCCTAGCCCGACCTCATCTCCTGATGCAGTGATGCGGATTCGTTCGCTTGCGGGGGATGTGGGAGCCTTCCCCATTGAGATGGACGCTTCGACGCATGATCAATCCGTTGCGCTAATTTCGCACGTACCTCAGCTGGTCTCGTCAATGCTTGCTGCCCGGCTCGCTGATGCCCCCGTTTCAGCGCTTTCACTCTCAGGTCAAGGCCTGCGCGATACAACTCGAATTGCGGCCTCCGATCCTCGTTTGTGGACTGCTATTTTGGCGGGTAATGCTGGTCCCGTTGTCAAGGTGTTGAAGGATATTCGTGGCGATCTCGATGATTTGATTTCGCATCTGGATGCCGCTGCGCAGGAAGGCCCTCTTGAAGGTGGAAGCGTAGGAGCTGTCTATCGTGTGATGGATCAGGGCAATAGGGGAGTCGCGCGGATTCCGGGTAAACACGGTGGAGCACCAACCCGCTACGTCGTTCTCGATGTGTTTGTTCCTGATACTGCTGGCTCACTCGGTCGACTTTTCGCTGATCTCGGTGAGATCGGTGTGAATATTGAAGACTTCGCCCTCGAACACTCTGCCGGCGCTCAAATGGGAGTCGCCCGTCTCAGTCTCGATCCATCAATCGTTGCTTCGACCATTTGCCAGCTGCAGGAACGCGGGTGGAATACCGGAAGTGGAGATTAATAGTGTCTGATGTTCATTCCCCTCACGGCTTGACGATTGCAATTGATGGGCCTGCAGGTTCTGGTAAATCCACGATTGCCAAGTTGCTTGCTCGTCGCCTGGGCATAGGCTACCTCGATACCGGGGCGATGTATCGATCATTGACTCTTATTGCCTTAGAGTCTGGCGTTGATTTAGATGATCACGATGCCGTTGCTGCCTTGCTTCCTTCTCTTGATCTTCACGCCGATTCGAATCCTGATGATCCTCATTTCTATGTTGGAAACCGCGAGGTGACTTCGTTAATCCGATCCTCTATCGTTTCCGAGGCCGTCTCGAAGATTTCCACGAACCTTTTAGTTCGCGCATGGATGGTCGAGCATCAGCGTCAACGCATGGCCGAAGCTTCTTCAAACGGAAGTGGAATGGTTGCGGAAGGACGCGATATCACCACTGTTGTATACCCTGAGGCCGATTTGAGAGTTTTGCTTGTTGCTTCACCGCTTGCGCGGATGAAGCGGAGGGCTAAGGAGCTATTTGGCGATGACAGCCCCGAAAGCCTAGAAAAAGTTCGTTCTCAGATTGTCGATCGTGACGCAGCTGATTCAACTGTCAGTGAATTTACGAATCCGGGTCCTGGAATTGAGCTGGTTGATACCTCGGATCTTGATATTGAGGGGGTCTTGGAGGCGGTTATTTCACTTCTGCCAGCAGGCATGAGTGGAAACCACAACTGAATGTGACGGGGGTCGCCGTACTCAATTGGAATTTTCGGTAGGACTTGGGCTAGACTATCCGAGTCGCCAAAATTTAGGTGATCAAACGGGCTGTGGCGCAGTTTGGTAGCGCACTTGACTGGGGGTCAAGGGGTCGTGGGTTCAAATCCCGCCAGCCCGACAGACAATCAGGATCGGTTTTCCGATCCTGATTTTTTATTCTCAGCCGCCTTTTGCGTGAAGTTTTACGCTCAATTGACGGCAATAACTCTCATTCTTTTCTTAGGCAAGAACAGCAAGACCATTCCGATGAACCGTGAGATCTTCGCTTATATTCAACGAAAATGACTGAAGAAATCCTGTGAATGAGTGCACTTTATGATGTTACGAATGTGGCAAATGTGTATAGTGTTACGAAAGTGACTAACCATCATCACTGACGGAGTTTATCTATGCGAGTAGTTTCCCTGACAGCAAGTGCTGCATTCTTGAGCCTTGTATTCTCACAAGGAACAGCCTTGGCGAATGCGCCTACTAGCGATCACCAGATCGCCCTCACAGGGACGACAACAAGTCACGAACACCCCGTACAAAAGATCACTCTCACGAGTTCGCAACGAGAACCTACCCGCGTTGCCCAAGCAGGCCTCGAGAATGTTGGAATTGGAAATGGGCATTCTTTAAAACGGTTCTCACGCGCCACGTTGCAATCGCAGGGCACATCTTCTTTTGATCCAAGTGATGATGCAGCAATCTTGACCGAACCGATCTCTGTCGATCCTTTTATGGTGACCGGTTTGTCTTGGAGCGGAGAAAGCGCGCTTTCTGCCAATACCCAGATGTTTATTCGGGTACGCGAGAATGGCCAGTGGAGCCAGTGGTACCTCACTGATAAGGATGGGGGAGCAGGAAAAGACCGCGTTGATGGTACAGAAGCACGCGGTGGAACAGATCCTTTCATTACCGCGGGAGCCGATGGTATCCAGATTCGCGTAACTGGAGACGAAAACGAGCTTCCAGCTGATCTTGAAGTTGCAATGATTCCCGATAACCCGCAAGGCGAAACAACACTGGCAGAAGACGATGTTGTAACAACGGCTGCGGAAGGCACAGATCTTAATCTCGAGTCCGTGCAGGCTGAAGGTAACGATTTTACTTCGCTAATTCAGCCCGAGCAGAACACTGAGGCTGATAGCCAGAGCGCAGAGCCTGAAGCTGAAATACCAACCCCTGCTTCAAGCGAGGACAGTGCCGAGGAATCAACTCAAACTGTTTATCCAGGAGTCGGTAGTGGAATCGCAATCGGTCGCAGCGGTGCGCAGCTGAGCCGCGCATTCCCCAAGACCGCTCAGCCGAATGGGCTTCCCATTGCCGTAACAAGTCGGGCTGGATGGGGCGCAGACGAGTCCTATCTTGACTGGGATCCCGAGTACTATAACACCCGCCATGTTGTCATTCATCACACGGCCGGTACCAATAACTACTCCATGGATCAATCTGCATCCATTGTCCGGGGAATCTATCACTACCATGCAGTGACTCTTGATTGGGGAGATATCGGCTATAACTTCCTCGTCGACAAATGGGGGCGTGCTTTTGAAGGCCGTAAAGGTACCTTATCCGCTCCTTCGGGAAAGATGGTCGCTGGAGCTCATGATCAGGGTTTCAACTCTGGAACAATGGGCATCTCGATGATGGGTACCTACCAAAATGAGGCTCCCTCGCAGGCAACCTTGAACACCGTCGGTGCTTTGGCAGGTTGGCAATTGCGTCGAGCAGGTGTCAATAATATGTCAGAGAAGGCTGAATTTAAGCCGCTGGGTTCAAACCCTAAATATCGCGCCGGAACCGCAGTGAATCTACCTCGCATTTCTGGTCACCGCGATACTTACCCGACAAGCTGCCCTGGTGATGCCGGCTACGCAAAGCTCCAGCAAATCCGCGAAATTGCTCAAAATGGCAGTAGTGCAACGACTACGAACACCTCGGATCGTTCGGCAGCCTACTCCGTTAAAGGAGCGATTCAAGGACTCTGGAATGAAAATCATTCCCTCATGGGTGATCCAAAGAGCGAGGAAGAATCAAGCGGTAGCGGGGTCTACCAGCTCTTCGAACGAGGTACCGCTTACTGGACCGAAAAGACTGGCGCCCATTTTGTCTCCGGATCAATCTTCCGCACATACGGTGACAACCGTTACGAACGTGGCTTCTTAGGATTTCCAACGAGTCATGAGTATTCTGCAGGTTCTGGACGCGTACAAGAATTCGAGGGTGGAGTGGTCACTACCTCTGGATCAGGGAACTACGTTCTGCGATTCGGAACGGGTATTGCAAACACGTACCGCACTTTGGGTGGAGCAAAGAAATTTGGCGCTGCGACAAGTGCCGAGACGCGCTCCGGAAGTGGAGTTTTTCAGGTATTCGATAAGGGAACCGCTTATTGGACAGCGGAGGGCGGTACCCACTTTGTCAGCGGAGAAATTTTCAAAGCATACGGGCAGGCAAGCTATGAACGCGGCTCATTAGGCTATCCGATGAGCGACGAATACCTCACGGATTCGGGACGGATTCAGGAATTCCAAGGAGGTGTCATTACCTCTTCGACTTCAGGAACCTACACCCTGCGTTATGGCACTGGTATAGCAAACGCTTTCCGTGAAATTGGCGGGGTAAAAGTTGTCGGTTTACCGCGCACCTCCGAGACCCGTTCAGGTAAGGGCGTCTACCAAGTTTTCGATAACGGCACGGCGTACTGGACGCCTCAAGGCGGTACTCATTTTGTACGGGCAGGGATCTTCAACGCCTACGGAAGCAAGGGATACGAACGCGGTTTCCTTGGTTTCCCCGTCAGTGATGAGTACTCGGCAGGCTCCGGTCGCGCACAGGAGTTTGAGGGCGGCGTCATCACATGGAGCGCAGGCGCAGGAACCTATGTCTTGCGCTACGGGACTGGTATTGCAAACGCATATCGAGATCTTGGCGGTGCACGCTTCTTGGGTGTTGCAACTACAGCTGAGACACTTTCAGGTAAGGGAGTATTCCAAGTCTTTGATAAGGGGACTGCCTACTGGAGTGCAACAAGCGGCTCGCACTTTGTACGAGGCGAGATCTTTGCAAAGTACGGCCGAGCCGGATACGAACGCGGAAGCTATGGGTATCCCACCAGTGATGAATTCTGGTCCTCAGGTACTCGAGTTCAGTACTTTGAGGGCGGTAGAATCGCCTCATAACTAAGCCCTGACGGCGCAGATGAGGCAATAATGGCGTACACGCAATTCGCGAAGGGCTGGAAAAATGACACCCCTCATCGATGCCACAGCATCTCTTAATCGGCGCACAGGGACGTATATGAGCACAATCTTCCGGTACAAGATCGAGCTTTCCAAAGAAGATAACTGATCACATGTGAATGCGTGTAGGTAAAACTAGTGGTGCGGCCTCCCCGTTGGGAGAGGCCGCACCACTTAATAACTCTTTGAGAGCCTAGCGGCGACGGCGCTCGCGTACACGTACCGAAATCTGGATAGGGGAGCCCTCAAATCCAAAGTCTTCGCGCAGACGACGCTCAATGAACCGGCGATATCCGGGATCCAAGAACCCGGTTGTGAAGATGACGAAACGCGGAGGCATATTCGACACCTGTGTCGCGAAGAGGATTCGAGGTTGCTTCCCACCGCGAAGGGGGTGCGGATGCGCTGCAACCAGTTCACCCAAGAAGGCATTGAGGCGGCCAGTGGGAATGCGCGTTTCCCAGCTATCCAGCGCAGTCTCCATCGCACGAGTTAGGCGGTTAATATGCCAGGTTGTCTTCGCTGACACGTTAATTCGCGGTGCCCATGAGACTTGAACAAGCTCTCGTTCGAGCTCTGAACGAAGCTGAGCTTGACGCTCTTCATCAACCAAGTCCCACTTGTTATTAATGATGACCACTGCGCGGCCGGCATCAACTGCCTGCTGCACGACTCGGATGTCTTGCTCTGTGAGCGGCTCTGAAGCGTCGAAAAGAATCAACGCAAGTTCTGCCTTTTCAAGGGCTGCTTGGGTTCGAATTGACGCATAGTAGTCAGCGCCCGTTGTTCGGTGCATCTTGCGGCGAATGCCCGCGGTATCAACGAACCACCACTGCTGCCCGTCAAGCTCGATGAGCTCATCAACTGGATCACGAGTCGTACCAGCAAGCTCATTGACGACAACACGCTCAGATCTAGCCAGAGCGTTGAGCAGCGACGACTTACCAACATTCGGACGTCCGATCAGAGCAACTCGCCGGGGGCCGCCCACAGGCAACGCTGAAGCCACTGAAGACACTTCAGGAAGCACAGCCATCACAGCATCGAGGAGATCACCGGTACCGCGGCCGTGAAGTGCAGAAATAGCGTAGGGCTCGCCCATTCCGAGTGACCACAGGTAGGCCGCTTCAGCTTCTTGCATCGCCGAATCAACCTTGTTCGCCGCTAGAACGACGGGCTTACCGCTCTTACGAAGCATCGAGACGATACGTTCATCCGTATCCGTCATGCCGACAGTCGCATCGACTACGAACAGCACGGCATCTGCCAGATCAACCGCGATTTCTGCCTGTTCTGCGACCGAACGGTCAATTCCCTTGACATCGATTTCCCAGCCGCCAGTATCGACAAGAGTGAAGTGACGGCCTGCCCAATCGGCAGGATAAGATACGCGGTCTCTCGTAACACCGGGGGTGTCTTGAACAACCGCTTCACGCCTACCAATAATGCGGTTCACCAACGTTGACTTACCAACATTGGGACGCCCGATCACTGCCAGAACAGGAAGACCGAATTCACTGTCCTGAGAATCAGAATTCTCGAAGTCCCCATTAAGTAGGGCAAGATCTTCGTCATCAAGCTCAAACTGGTCAAGGGAGTCACGCATCGCACGTGCGCGTAGCTCTGCTTGACCTTCGTCAAAGGACTCTGTGTTCTCGAGGTATTCTTCAGTCACGTCCTTATCCTATCGGTAGTCAGTAATGACAAGCGCGTTACAGGCGCGCGCGAATGTCTTGTTCCAAGACTTCACGAGCGACGGGTACATCGTTATAGACGTGCTTGATTCCCTGGATATCTTGATACCACTCGGCACCCTTTCCGGAAATGACGACGATATCTCCCGCGTCTGCCGCGAGAATTGCCTGACGGACTGCGTCGCGGCGGCATGTGGTCACTTCAGTAACGTCATGGAAATCAGGACGAACACGCCGAATTCCGTTGAGGAGTTGCTGGCGAATAGATGAGGCATCTTCAGTACGCGGATTCTCATCGGTTACCCATAAAACGTCGGCAAGTTGAGCAGCAATTTCGGCTAGCGGCTCACGCTTTGTCGCGTCGCGATCGCCATCGGTTCCAAACACTAAAACGAGCTTGCCACGAGTTAACTCGCGGACGGATTTGAGTGTCCAATCGAGTCCCTCTGGAGTATGTGCGAAGTCCACAATGACAAGTGGTTGTGCGCCTGGATCAGGATTAACGGAGGTCATACGGCCGGGAATCTGTTCCGCACCTTCAAGAGCCGAAACTGCTGCTTCGAACTCACATCCCAGCTTTAGTGCTGCAACCAGTGCGACGACGGCATTTTGGACATTAACTTCACCGAGCATCGGCATCCGAATGAGGCGTTCATCGCCCTGAGGGGTCACCAGATCAAAGGTGACAGCGGGGATCGCACGATCGAAGTTAATGCGCCGAACGGTCCAATCGGCCTCGCGATGGGAAAAAACTGAAACAGTAGTAACGGGCACTTCGCTTTCTTGGGCCAAGCGAAGGCCCCACTCATCATCAACACAGACGACACCGCAACGCGAGTGCGCAGGAGTGAACAAACTCTTCTTCGCCTCGAAATAATGCTCCATATCACCGTAGTAATCGAGGTGGTCATGCTGAAGATTTGTGAACGCAGCGACATCAAAAATAATGTCGTCAACACGGTTCAAACTCAGCGCATGCGCTGAGACCTCAACAATCGCTGCACCACAATCCTTTTCGCGAGCAAGTGCAAGAATTCGCTCGACCTCAGGAGCCTCGGAAGTGGTTTTCTCTGAATTGATCACGAGATCGCCAACTCGAATCTCAACAGTCCCACACAGTGCAGGATCCTTAAAGGTACTGCGCAGAATAGAACGAAGAAGATAGGTTGTTGTGGTCTTTCCATTCGTCCCGGTTACAGCCGCAGTTTTGAGTGCCGAGGCCGGATGGTGATAGATATTCGCCGCGATAGTTGCGCTCGCACGACGCGGATCCGCAACAATAACGATCGGAATATCTGGGTTCATTTCACGTGCGCGTTCAGATCCTTCGCGATCTGTAACAACTGCTGTGGCACCAGCTTCGACGGCAGCATGGAGAAAGCGAATACCGTGCTGAACCAGTCCAGGAATCGCAACAAAAAGCCAATTATCTTCAATATCGATCGATGAAACGCTGACACCAGAAACGGTAAGTTCGGTATCGGGGCACAGCGACCAATCAAGCCCCTGAACCCCCTCGAGTGCCTGAGAGAGTGGAATTGGCGAGGTAATCGGACGAATATCGGTGGCATAAGTCATGACTTTTAGAGTATCCGCTTGCTCTGCGAAAAGCTTCTTCATCGACACGTCAACACAAAATTTCTCTAAAATGAGGGCATGTATGTCCTGACTCGTGAAGATGCACGTCACCGTTCAACCGTTGTTACAGTCCGCCACATTGATGTCACACTTCACCTCGAAGAAGCAGCAAGTGAGAAAAGCTCGTACCGTGTTGTCTCACGTATGACTCTTGTCTCTCAGGAACCCTCGCTCTTTGTCGATGTCGCTGGTGAGGTCCAGACGGTTTCGATTGATGATGTTCCTTTAGCATCCGATCAATTCACCTACGACGGTGAACGCCTCGACATCAGAGGGGTTTCGCCCCAGCGTGAGGTGACGATTACCGTTGAGGCTGATTGCCGCTTTTCGACGACGGGGGAGGGGCTGCATCGCTATCGCGATCCCGAAGACGGACGCTACTACCTTTACACGCAATTTGAGCCTGAAGATGCCCACCGCGCGTGGCCTTGCTTCGATCAGCCTGATATGAAGCCCACGTGGACTTTCCACGTCTATGCGCCTTGCGAATGGGTTGTGACTTCCAATGGGATTGGAAGCTCTCAGGATTGCGGCAACGGCATCACGCTGTGGGACTACACTACCACTGAGCCTTTGTCGAGCTATATCACAGCGGTCGTTGCGGGCCAGTGGGCGGTCGCCGAGGGCGGGAGCTGGGAAGGAAGCGCAGGCGATGGTAACACTGCTTCGCTGCAGCTTCGCCTGCTTTGCCGTCAGGCCTTAGCAGATTCAATGGATAGCGATGACATCCTAGCTGTCACGCGTGCCGGTTTAGATCACTATCACAAACATTATGGCTACACCTTCCCCTGGGGAAGCTACGACCAGATTTTTGTTCCCGAATACAATCTGGGGGCAATGGAGAATCCTGGGTGCATCACCTTCAATGAGAACTATCTGAGCCGCGATACGCCGTCATTTGCACTGCGGCAAAAACGCGCGAACACAATCCTCCACGAGATGTGCCACATGTGGTTCGGCGATTTGGTTACTCCGGCATGGTGGGAAAATCTTTGGCTAAAAGAGTCCTTTGCGGAGAACCAGGGAACGACAACTGCCGCTGAGGCAACAATTTACACGGGGGAGTGGGCCTCATTTGCCATTGGTCGTAAGGCTTGGGCACTTGCCCAGGACCAGTATCCGACAACGCACCCCATCGTTGCAGATATCCCTGATATCCCTGCTGCGAAAAACAACTTCGACGGTATTACCTACGCAAAAGGTGCGGCAGTCCTCAAGCAGCTTGTCGCGTGGGTTGGCGAAGAGACCTTCTACAAAGGGGTGCGACTGTATTTCCAGCGATTTGCCAACTCTTCAACCGGTCTCGAGGATCTTTTGGGAGCACTGGAAGAAGCCAGTGGTGAAGATCTTGAGAAGTGGAAGGACGCGTGGCTCCTCACCACAGGCCCTTCTACTCTTTCACTCAGCTGGACAAGTGATGATGCAGGGCGTCTGACAGGCCTCCACATGCATCAGGAAGGGCTGCCCCGTCCGCACAGCCTTGAAGTCTCATTCTGGACAGCAGATAACGGTGTTTTGAGGGAAAAGTGCCATTTGCGCGTCCGCGTAGAGGAAGCCGATTCTGCCGTTAAGGTCCCCTCGGAGCTTGCTGAAGCTGGTAGTGCACAAGACATCGATTTGGTGGTCGTGAATGACCTCGATTTGACCTATGCGATCTCTCGCTTTGATGAGCATTCGATGCGAACTGCGCTCGCATACGTGTCGAGCATTGAACGTCCTATTACTCGCGCTGTCATTTGGTCCAATCTCTTTAGTGCACTGCGTGGCGGTGACTTGGATCCGCGTGACTACATTCACTCAGCTCTTACCCATATGGCTGAGGAAAGCGAAGACGCCATTTTCGAGCGCCTCCTGGCGACAATCCGAGTCGCCCGCTCCTTCCTTCCTCGCAGTTCACGGGATCGTTGCGATCGCGAAATCCTCAACACGCTTGCAGAGTTTATGCGTCATGCTTTCCGTGACCGAGGCCGCGCTGCCCTTCGTCTTTTTGTTGACGTCTGGATGGCATGCGCAGATGAGACCTATACCGAGGCCGTGCTTGAACTCGCCCACGGCCGCCACAGCGATCGACTTCCCTTCATCGAGGGGGAGGAAAGCGCGTGGGATCTACGCAGGGGTTGCGCCGCCCGAGGCCTCGTGACCGAGAAAGAGTTGGATTCCTGGCTCGAGGCCTCACCGACGGGGGAGAACCGTAGCCGCTGGATGCGTTCGCGTGCGGCGCTTCCAGATGGTGATATTCGTTCACAGGTTTGGAACGAAATTTGTCACGGATCGGCAATGTCGAACCTTGATTTAAGTGCTTCATTGCAAGGTCTCAACGACTCAACGTGGAGTAGCCCCGGCTATGTCACGCAGTACTTCAATCAGCTGCTTCCATTTTGGAAGAATTCATCAATGGGGCTTGGGATTCGTTTTGTTGAGGGCGGTTTCCCAATGTCTATTGATATTGAGCGTCAAAGCCTAGATGAGGATCCAATTGAGGCTGCAAAGAGCTGGCTCGACGAGCACTCAGAGGTCGCACCCGCACTTACACGCCTAATCATTGAGAAGCTCGATGATCTTGAGCGGGCTTATTCCCGTCAGAAGCAGTGGCAATGACTAATCAGCATGCCTCTTCGTCGTCGGCAGGTAATGATCCCGCTGCATCGATGTCCCTCTTGAAGGCAATCCTTGAGAACCCCTTGGATGCTGGATACGGGACCTATCACGAGAAAGCTAGTCGCGGTGTAACTTCGGTTTTCCATCGGACCATCACGATTCTCATTGCAATCGCATTGGGCATTGGTGCGGGGTTTGCAATCACTGGTTTACGCGCCCAAGCTCAAGGGGATGTGCACTCATCTCTTTTGAGCCACGCTCAAACTCAAACGCAGCAAATCACTCAAATGAGAGATGAAGTTGCGACGCTTCGTACGCACGTGAAAGAACTATCAGCTCAGCAGGGACAAAGCAGTATTCACGAAAATGCTGCAACAGCCCTAGCAAATGCTGATACTCAAGTGAGTGGGCCGGGACTGAAAGTTACGCTTACCGATGCTGCAAATGCCGTGTCTTCACGCCAAAGCGGTCAAGGACAGGTACGTGACCAAGATATTCGAATGGTCGTCAATGCTCTGTGGGGTGCCGGGGCCGAAGCAGTCAGTGTAAACGGCCAAAGAATCGGTCCCGGTTCTTTTATCCGAACTGCAGGATCAGCGATTTTGGTTGACGTCACTCCGATTTCCTCACCGTATACGATCGAGGCAATTGGTGATGCGAATACCTTGTCATTGTCATTGGTTCGTGGCTCAACGGGGGATTATTTGTCCAGTGCAGAATCCCTCACAGGAATTAAACTGAGTGCGCAGTCTGTCAAAGAAATGACGCTCAACGCACGCGATAACCGGTCAACTCGTTGGAGTGAGACCATCGAAGAGGGGCACTAAGGTGTTAGCAGTTCTTGGTCTGATATTTGGAATTGTTGTTGGCGTCCTCATTGACCCAACTGTCCCCACGTGGCTTCAGCCCTTCCTGCCGGTCGCTGTTGTTGCCGGCCTCGATGCCCTTCTCGGAGCGGGAAGAGCTTGGCTTGAAGGGACATTTCAAGACCGTGTATTTGTGATGTCCTTTTTCTGGAACGTGGTGGTTGCTTGCCTATTGGTGTTCTTGGGGACGCAGTTGGGCGTTGGCTCGGCCATGACAACTGCAGTCGTTGTAGTTCTTGGAATTCGTATTTTCTCGAACACTGCATCGATCCGTCGATTGATTTTTAAGGCCTAAGAATGGGACAGCACGCGAAGAAGACCCAAGCGACTGCTCAGGCTCAAATGGGTGAAGCGGGGGAGAAGGCACTCAACGGCTCCTCGGCAAAACCCCTGGGGGCGCGCCTCAAAGCAGCGATATTGGCGATGCCTCGAGGAACGCATCTTTTACTTTTTGTCATCTGCCTCATTCTTGGAATTGCTTTGGTCACTCAAGTTCGAGCACAACGAACAGACCCGCTCACCTCGCTGAGCCAGGAAGAACTGGTCGAACTCCTTGACAATCTTTCTGTTCAGGAACAAAACCTTCGTGTTGAACGCGGGAAGCTCGAATCCCAAGTCAGTCAACTTGAGGACGAGTCTCAAAAAGAAGAGGCCGCAGCGAATGCCGCGAAGAAAGCTGAAGAGCAGGCAAAGATTAACTCCGGGCAGGTCGCTGTCCATGGTCCTGGAATTGAGATGGTTATCAGCGATCCCTCACATTCTTTGAGTGCAACGCATTTTGTGATGGCGCTGGGTGAACTCCGAAATGCTGGTTCCGAGGCCTCTGAAATTAACGGCCATCGCGTCACTGTATCGTCAAGTTTCACCAGTGACGGGGGAGTGATCAGTGTGGACGGACAGGCCCTATCAAGCCCATACGTATGGAAAGTCATTGGTGATTCACAGACCATTTCAACGGCTCTAGAGATTCAAGCAGGTAGTGCGGCTCAGATGCGCGCAAAAGGTGCTTCAGTAACAATCACACAGATGAAAGACCTGAAGATCACCTCGATTTCGACACCCAAATCACCGGAATTTGCAAAGCAAATCGGTTAAAAGCCTTCGCGAACACTAGGCCGTCACACTATACTGTTGCTATTGTCCCTCAGAACTGGAGCGAGTAATGGAAAACCAGAGCCAAGAGTTTGACCCGACTGCAACTTCGGTCTTCAGCCTGAATACTGTTGAGGAAGTCGCTGACGCGCCTATGCCTTTGTCTGCGCGCGATCAGGACGCAGTCAATGCTCTTCCTGCCGGCTCTGCACTTCTTATTGTTCAACGCGGACCTAATTCGGGTGCACGATTCCTCTTGGATGCGGAAGTAACAAACGCAGGTCGTTCGCCTCGTGCAGATATCTTCTTGGACGACGTCACTGTCTCGCGTAAGCACTGCCAGTTCCTGTCTCGGGATGGCGGACATACGGTCCGCGATTCCGGCTCGCTCAATGGTACTTATGTCAATCGTGAACGTGTTGAGCAGGTTGAGCTCCACGCTGGAGACGAGGTACAGATTGGCAAGTACCGCCTGACCTACCAGCCCTCACCTAACGCCCAATGAGTGCGCGCGCTCAGCGCAAGGCCTCGGAAGAAATTGTTGAACCCTGGCCGCGCGGAATTAGTCGTGAGCCAGAGCTTTCAATCGGTCAACTGGTTGAACGCCTCAAGGCTGAGTTTCCTGCAATCACGCAGTCAAAGGTACGTTTCCTTGAAGACAAAGGGCTTGTAGTCCCTGCGCGTACTTCTGCTGGGTATCGAAAGTATTCCCAAGCTGATCTTGAACGTCTCCGGTACGTTTTGGCTTCTCAGCGCGATTCCTATTCGCCTCTTGATGTAATCCGCGATCAGCTTCGAGCACTTGATGCAGGGCACGAAGTCTCCCGTCGACGTGCAGCCCAGGTCGTTGCTTCGGAGGGCAAAGTCGTTTCTTTGGGGAATCGTCGTTCGATTCCCGCTGCAGACCTTGCGGATCTGACAGGATGCGAGCTTGCAGCGATTGAACGCTATGTGTCTCTTGGTCTGGTCACACCAGATATTGCTGGCTATTTTCCTTCGCGAAGTGTCCAGGTGATCTTGCAGATTCGTGAGCTCGAGGCCCTGGGAGTTGACGCTCGAACCTTGCGCTCGGTGCGTCACGGCGCTGAGCGAAGCGCTGATCTTATCGATCAAACAGTCTTATCCCAGACTCCTCGTGATCGTGCGATTGATCGCGAACGGCAAAATAGCCGACGTCTCGAGCTAGGGGAGAGGTTTGCGCAGCTTCATCACGAGATGTTGCGAGTAGCTTTGTCGCAATTGACCGACGGAGGGGTGTAACCTTCAACTTGAACTTGAAGGCTCGCCGTGTCGTTCATTGACCGGCAAGCTTCAACTTCGTAATCTAATTTCAGTTCGGTCATTCCATAAACCAAGGAGCATTCGTGAGCGCAGAACCGCTGGGTAGCATGCAGGGGCGTCAGCCTATGCTCTTTGGTGATCCTTTGGAGGGGCGTGACGGTGACGATGTCGGTTACCGAGGCCCCGTTGCCTGTGCGGCAGTTGGAATTACCTACCGTCAGCTCGATTACTGGGCGCGCACCGGTTTGCTTCAGCCTTCAGTCCGTGCGGCTAAAGGCTCAGGATCTCAGCGTTTGTATTCGTTCAAGGACATTCTTGTCCTGAAGATTGTTAAGAAGCTTCTTGACGCAGGGGTATCACTTCAGCAGGTCCGTACTGCAGTCACCCAACTTCACCGTCGCGGGGTTGATGACCTTGCCTCCATTACCTTGATGAGCGATGGGGCATCGGTTTACGAGTGCACCTCGACGGATGAAGTCATTGACCTTCTTCAAGGCGGTCAAGGCGTGTTTGGAATCGCCGTTGGTCGCGTCTGGCGTGAGCTCGAAGGTTCTCTGGCTGAGCTTCCTAGCGAACGAGCTGAAGAAAACGTTCTTGTAGACGAACTTGCAGCTCGTCGCGCAATGAAGCGTTCAGTTTCTTAATCACTTCACCTCGGCTCACTCAAACGTCAACGTCTCATAGGCATATGCATGGGAGAGTGGCTGCACCATCAATCAAAAGCGTCGCGTGCTCTCCGAATTCCCACTACTTGACATAATGTACATTATCGGATCGTAGCTAATGTGCTGAAAGCATAGTTAGAACACTGCTCAGCCCTTTATCAGCTAAACTTCTACTATTCGATTATTACTGCGGGAGGATCAAGGTGGCAGATCGCGCGTTACGCGGAATGCAAATCGGTGCTAAGTCGATGGAATCTGAAGATGGTGTCGTCTTCGCTGATCGATTCACAGCAAAGTACTTGTGCACAAACGGACACCAATTTGAAGTTCCCTTCGCAAGCGAAGCAACACCGCCTGCAACGTGGGAATGCAAATGCGGACAAATGGCTGAGCTTATTGGCGAGGCAACGGAAGACGAAGAACAAAAGCCCGCTAAGCCCGCTCGTACTCACTGGGACATGCTTCTTGAGCGTCGTTCGATTGAAGAGCTTAACGAGGTTCTTCAAGAACAGCTCGCTCTTCTACGCGAAGGCAAGCTGCGCCTAGAGGGCCACTACCGCAAGGGCTGATCGACTTCTGAATAACTTGACATAATGTGGGCCCGTCACCTTGGCGGGCCCACATTATTTTTCTGCCTTTTTCAGCGACGCGAAGAGAATTTGCGCTTTATACCGTTCTTCGTCACCATGACCAGCTCTTCTACAAAGATCGCACCAGAGAGCTTTGATTCCCCAAGTTCTCGCTCGTCGAAGGTAATAGGAACTTCGACGATCGTCGCACCCATGGACTCAGCGAGAGTCGTCATTTCAACTTGGAAACCGAAACCAACCGTTGAGACCTTCTGGAGAATCCCAGTCTCACGCAGCCAAGAGGCTCGGTGAACACGCAAGCCCGCCGTTGCATCTTTAATTCGAGTTCCCAACCAGAAGTTGATATACGCGTTGCCTGCACGTGACAGTGCAACCCGCCAGGGTGCCCAGCCATTCGTTTTTCCACCCGGAACCCACCGCGAACCGATGACCATATCAGGTTGATCAGGTCCCGCCATTCGTACAAGTAGTTTGGGCAGGTCTTCTGGACGATGCGATGCATCTGCATCCATTTGGATGAGGAAGTCAAAATCCATCTCAAGGGCTTGTCCAAGTCCCTCAACATATGCAGTAGCAAGACCAGACTTCGCAGGCCGCGTGTACAGATGAAGGCGCGAATCAGTTTTCATGCGCTCTTGGACCCATTCCCCCGTTCCATCGGGAGAAGAGTCATCGACAATAAGAATGTTAAGCTCCGGGAGCACCTGATGAATGCGCGTGAGAAGACCTGGCAAAGACTCAACCTCGCAATAGGTGGGAATAACCGCCACCACTCCCCTGCCGGTTTCATACATCATCGAGTCGGTCATCAGCGGCGCTTTCTATGTGAACGAGAAATGGTTTGAAATGCGAGTGCAACCAGAAGAATTCCAGTGAGCACCCAGCTAATTTTAGCGGAATACGGCGCAAAATGTGCTGCCCATGTCAATGAGCTTCGAAGAGGCAGGTCACCAGTGAGCGTTGCTGATTGCATCCGTCCGCTTTGAGAAAGAAGGCTTCCATTCGGCCTGACAAGGACGGAGTTTCCAGTCGTTGATGCTTGCACAGTCGAGCGAGCAAATTCGATCGCCCGAAATTGTGAAATCTGCGCCTGTTGTGCGCCCTCCGCACTGGTCCCAAAGTGATAGTTGTTGGAGGGGATCGCAATGATTTGACCACCAGAATTCACGCCTTCGGCAAGGAGATCTTCATAAGCCACTTCGAAGCAGATTCCAAGTGCAAGAGGGACAGTGCGACCGTCTTCTAACTGAACATCGAAACGCGATGAATTATTGACCGCTTCAAGATCAATCCCTACTTGGGCCGCCTCGGTCGCAAGCCGCGAAACAAGTGATCGTGCCGGAATGTATTCCCCAAAAGGTACCGGAATCTGTTTGCCGTAATAGGATTCGCTCAGTCCAGTATCTGGGTACCAGACTCCCATGTAGTTGTATCGACGATCCTGATCTACACGTGTGATCCCGACAAGAATTGGCGCATCAATATCCTTTGCCGAGGTAGAAATAAGGTCCGCTATCAGCCGGTTATATTTGGGGTCGCGGTCAGTTGAAGACTCGCCCCAGACGACTAGGTCGACCTTCTCCCCCGTTTGTGCAAGCTCACTGGTCAATCGCGCATGGTTTCCAGTAACCTTCCCAATCTGAGAGTATGTCTCTAGGGCAGGAAGCTCAATATTTCCTTGGATTGCAGCAACCTTGATCGATCCTTCTTCTTGGGAGGCATGCAGAGGAAGCGCCACGGGAATAATGACTAAGGCACACGCAGACGCAAAGCACAAAGGTCGCGAATACCAATGTTGATCCTCACGCGAAAAATCAAAACTTCGTCGTAGTAGCACTGCGCAGATGACAACCACAGCGCTCACAAGCACTTCCCCGCCCCAAGGAGCAAGACGCCCCAGAGGCGTCGCGACCTGAGGGTATGCCAAATTTCCCCATGGGAAGCCCGACCACGGAAAATGAGAACGAAGTTGTTCTATCCCGACCCAAGAAACAGCAGTTACAAACGCTTGCCCCGCGGCGGATTTCGCCCACGAAAGCCGCATAAGACCACTCTCAAGTGCGCCCCACACAGCGAAGAAGAATGCTTCCACAAAACTCAACGCAATCCATGGCAGCTTGCTACCGCCCGTCGCCTGGATAGTCCACGGAATCAGCAAAAGCCAGAAAGTCATCCCGCAAATCAGCATGTAGACGAAGGCATGCCAGGCACCGACGCGATCAACACGAGAAAGAAGCAATGCAAAGGACGGGATTATCACAAGAGGAAGTGAAATATCGGGAAAGGCTGCCCACAGACCAATACCGGCAATTAAGCAAAGCACAAGGTCAATAGCGCTACCTTTAAACCCACGCTTTAGCCTTTTCTGAGGCGCTGTCTTTACTCCCCTTCCCAAGAGACAACTCCTCTCAGAATCAGTCTGCGCGCCTGACGGGCGACCGCTGAAGTTTCTGCAGACGCAACATGGGCAATTTGGTCGAGCAGATCTACTACCTGCCGAATCCAACGGACAAAGTCACCTGCGAGAAGAGGCGTCCCCCAGATCGCGGTCGTCAAAGTTGCCCCATTGGCCCATGCCATTACAGCCTGCGCAAGCCCCGGATCGAGTTCTGGGGATTGAGGAACCCCAACACTCTTCTCCACCGACATCACCGCCTGCGACAACGAAAGAGTTTCTTCCCACGCCTGCGCCAACGCGCTTGACGCAGCAGTCCAGGGTTCAACCGCTGCTGATTCTTCGCCTCGAGATTGGTAGACACACGTCGAAACGATTGCAGCGAGTTCGGGAGCCGAAAGACGATCCCACACACCTTGTCTAAGGGCTTCAACAACGATCAGATCTCGATCGCCAAAAATACGACGCAGCAGCTGTCCAGAATCTGTTACGAGATCGTTCTTCAAGAACCCCATTCGATCGAGGACTTCGCACACTCGATCAAATTGTTGTGCAACCGAGTTCGTGCGTCCATCGATTCGTTTGAGAAGCTTCTCGTACTCAGCATTTTTTCGCGCCCAGGTGTGACCGGCACGTGCATGTTCCTCGCGATGTGGACACGAGTGTACGGGGTGCGACTTAATCGCCATGCGAAGTTCAGAAATCTCTGCATCTATCGGCAGCGAGTCAAGAGCTTTCTTGCCCCCTTTGTGCTCAGATCGAAGGCTCCGGATCCGCTGTGCCCATTCCTCACGTCCACGATGACGGCGTAAGGCCTCGGAGGGAGGAACACGAAGGCGCGCAACGAGCTCAAGTGCACCCGAGAAATCATCTGCGCTCAGGGTATGCAACCTAGCATCGGCACCCAAAGTACGAAGCAGCGGGCGAAGGCCAGCGGAGTGCTGCAGCTCCAAGACTAGGTAACGATGCGCCTTCCGCTTAGAACCAATGTCGAAGACCTGCCCGGGCTTCAGCGAACGGAAAAGCTCCTGATCCTGTTGCTTTCGCTGGAGGCTACGCTCACGTGAGGCTTCTTTCTCCAAACGCGCAAGCCGATCACGCATAGAGAAATACTCTTGAGCGTTTCCGCGTGAACAATCGACTCCCTCTCCCAGGGAATCCAATTCACGCTCTAACGCGCGTGCGCTTTGGGCGAGATGGACAACCGAAGAATCGGCTTGGAATTGTGCAAACGAGGATTCCAGGACCTTGCGCGTCGCCTTACGTGTCGAATGCTCCAGAAGATTAACAACCATGTTGTAGGTCGGATGGAAAGCGCTAACCAGCGGGTATGTTCGTTTCGAGGCCAAAGCGGCAACTTCCTCGGGGGCGATATCCCGACGTCCGCTGACAACCACGTGCCCTTCAACATCGATACCGCGTCGTCCCGCACGGCCAGATAACTGCGTAAACTCACCCGCAGATAAGCGTACGTGTTCGACACCGTTCCATTTTTGGAGCGACTCAATCACCACCGAACGCGCAGGCATATTGATTCCCAGCGCAAGTGTTTCTGTCGCATAAACAAGACGAATAAGCCCCATTGAAAACAGCTTTTCAACGGTTTCTTTCATCAGGGGCAGCAAACCGGCATGGTGAGCCGCGATACCTCGTTCCAGAGCTTTAATCCAAGACTCAATACCTAAAACTGCGTAATCCTCTGGAGGAATCATCGCCGTTGCTTCCTCTGCGATACGCCGTATTTGCTCTGCCTGAGACCGGTTCATCAAAGTCACACCCGAGGCGATCACTTCGCGAACAGCATCCTCACACCCAGCCCGCGAGAAAATAAAAACAATAGCGGGAAGCAGATTGGCGCGATCAAGGGTAATAACAGTCGCTGGACGCGAACGGAAACGCCGCTGATGAGCGCGTCGACCTTGCGGAGAGCAGGCATACAGCAGTTCTGGGTTCAAACGCTGAGATTGCCCAGAACCACGTCGTGATGGCGCGTAGACGTCGTAGAGTTCTCCATCGACAAGCATGTGCTGAAAAAGAGGCACCGGTCGCGTCTCGGAAATAATGACATCGCAAGAACCACGAACTTGACCAATCCATTCTCCGAATTCTTCGGCATTCGACACCGTCGCTGAAAGAGCAATGACCTTTGTGTGTTGAGGAAGGTGGATCAGCACTTCTTCCCAGACGGGTCCACGAAAACGGTCGGCTAGATAATGAACTTCATCCAGCACAACGTGGCTCAAGTTGGACAGGTCTGCCCCCATATAAATCATGTTGCGCAGGACCTCTGTCGTCATGACGATGATGGGAGCATCTGGATTAATCGACGTATCCCCAGTCAATAGACCAACGCGCGCTTCGCCATAGCGCTTCTGAAAATCAGTAAACTTCTGGTTTGATAACGCCTTAATCGGTGTTGTGTAGAAGGCGCGCGAACCCGTCGAAAGCGAAAGCGCGACGGCAAATTCGCCAACAACTGTCTTCCCAGCGCCGGTAGGTGCTGCAACCAGCACACTGTGGCCAGCTTCTAGAGCATCCATTGCTTGGATTTGGAAGTGATCAGGGGTGAAGCTCAAGTCCTCTACGTAGCGGCTTCTGAAAGATCGATCAATCTTTTGCTGCTGTCGAAACTGTGCCATTCCCTCTGCTGGTGACCAGGAAGAGTCTTGTGGCTCAGCGGCCTCCATACTCGCGCGGCGTCTCTTTCGCTTTGGACTCACGCCTCGCTCCTGATCATCCTGGCCTCTTCCCAAATTTCCATCGCGCTTTGTGCATAATCACTGACGCGCTGCATCCACTCCGAGGGACATTCAATGATATCGGCCGAAATATCACACAGCAGCGCAAGGATCCATTCCTCGTTCCAAATAGGCAAGGAACATGTAATCATCTCTGCATCTTCAGAAATCACAGTAGATTCGAAGTCCTCGCAGATCCATCGCGCATTGGCAGAGATCGTCAGCGTCAGCGTTGAAGGAGCGGGCTCAGAAGGAATTGATACCCTCGGATGCTTCTCGCCGATAACAAGATTATTCATCCGATCTACGCGATAGCTCCTGTGAGTTTCCCGAATCGGATCCCATGCATCAAGAATCCAACCGGTACTTAAGTGTTTGAGTCCAAGCGGATAGACGCAGCGAGTATAAAATCCTTCAACACCGAGGTACTCAAAAGACACCTCGCGCAACTCATCGATCGCATAGCGCAGATCAATAACGTGTTGAGCGTTGTTCTCTTTCTGTAGCTCAGAAGAGTTTGACCTTTCCTGCTCAAGGTGAATCACCTCAGAGCCTCTTCGCGTCTCTCCCCCCTCTTGGCTTGCACGAGAGGCAAGTTTCGCAGCAGTACTCAGCAAAACCTCTTCCTCAGACTCACTGAGGTAAGGCGCAAGAGCACGTAACGCAACTAGGAGAGCCGCGGCCTCGGCAGGGGTGAGCTTAGGAAGAGAGGGGGTCAAGCTCCCGCGAAGAACCACCACTCCCTCTGTCTCATACAGATCCCAATCCAGCCCGTAGGAACGATCAATCATCGAGTCGCCGATTTGCCCCATGTACTCTAAATCGCGGCGAACTTGGCGTGAACTTCGGCCAAAATGCTGAGCGATCTGACGAACATTGTGGCCAGGATTATCCATAATCCACGAGGCCATGGCGAGTATCCGTGCGACCTGAACTGGAGCTTCTTCAGGCATTTTGGCCTCCTTTCAGAGACAACGCACTCTGGAGTTTGTTCTGTAAATCCGAGGCAAACTCAGTCGGCCCGATCGGAACAACATCGTGAGCATGAGACAAGATGAAATGTGTCCAGAAACTATAGGGAGCAACGTGGCCGCGGAAGCGTTGCCATTGCTCCGTGTCTGCCCCCGTAGCTTTATCGTCGCGCAGTGCGCTCTTCCACGCTTCACTGCCTACTCTGGCTAAGAAGCTCGGCTCAAGTGGACGTGAAATACCGATCGTTGGGCGGTCAGAAGGACGCAGATAGGCATCGCCGGGCTCTCCAAGCACCTCGATCGGAGGCAGAATGCGCGAAAGCCTGAAGCTACGTTCATCGCCTCGGTCAAGGTCATAGCCTTGAAGATAAATTGCTGAGCCTGAAATGAGGAGATTCCATGGCTCCACAGCGCGGCTATCGGTTCCCCTGGGACTTCTATATGCAAAGGAAACAACGCTAGCTGAAGTGATCGCTTGGAATAATGGAAGGACATGTTCAGCGCCCGAGAGATGAAAATCAATCGAAGACTTACGATTTTCTGCTGAAGACGCCCGCAGCTTTGTAGAGGCAAGTTCAGTTGTTGACGGATCATTCCATGCTGTCGAGGCTAAGTCGAGCAGCGAAAGTTCTTCGAGTGAAAGCTTAAGCAGCTCGGGATTTGACCGGTGTAAACGGTAAATGAGCTCATCGCCGCGGGGTTTGACCTCAATGTCGACACCAATTTTTTTAAGCGTCTCTTTATCGCGAGTAAAAGCTGAATCGAACGCGGTATCGCTCAACTTTCGGTAGTGTGTCAGCCTGCGAATCTGGGAACGCGAACGCCCGCGTTCTGCATAAGTCAGTTCAAAGAGCAGGTCGAGGATACGCACACTGGTATCGTTGCTCTCCACAATGCCCCCTCCTTGTGACAAAATTGATGCACGCTTTAGCCTAGTGCGCGAAAGACCTTGCAGCTACTAAACACACTGTTCACCAATACACGCGGAGAACACGATGCGAATTCTTTTATCGGCAAGCGATTTTACGAATGCCACTAATGGACTTGCTCGTTCAGCCCGCGATTTTTTATGGTGGTCGTCACTCTCACAACATTGATCTTTATCTTGCAGGTAGCGGACCGCTGGAGCGCGATCTATGCAAACTCGCCACTCCCCTAGCAGCTCAGATTCATATTGGTTTCATCTCGCATAACGAGCTGATTGCATTGTTGGATCGCGCTGATATCTACGTTTATTGCGCACTGGTCGAAATTGAAGGCCTTCTTCTGCAAACTCTTCGGAATTACCGAAGAAAGTGATTCCCTCAGCCCGAATATCGGCAAGCTGAGGGAATCACTATCTTGAAGCCGCAAAACTACGACTGCGGGATGTAATCGTTTGTCATCACTTGATCAAGAGTGACTTCGTGCTCGAGAAGCCCCGAATTTGACGACATAAAGTTGATCATCTCTTGCCAGCGATTTTGATCTTGTTCCAATGAAACCTTCGAATTTGCTCCCAAAATCAGTAGATTCGTCGCATTGAGAATCTGGGTGGCTGTGGAGCGCGTTTTATCATCAGTCAGGGTAGTGTCACGCTTCTCAGTGGCAGCAAATGCTTGATCTGGATGCTCGACCGCAGCTGTCATCCCCTGTTGTGTTGCGTGAAGAATTTTCTTCAGCTTTTCAGGATTTTCCTTCGCCCACTTCGATGTCGTGACCAGAGATGCCGAAACCAAAGGAATGGTGCAATCGCACTCAACAACACGGGTGTCGACGCCAGCAGCTGAAAGCTGAACAGCATCATTGTTTGCAAAGCCGACAACTGCATCAACGTCTTTATTATTCAATGCAGAAACTTGGGTATAACCAATGGATACAACACTGATGTCAGATGTCGTCATATGAGCGCTAGCTAAGTACGCCTGAAGGGCGAGCCATGAAGATCCGTATTCTCCTGGGATTCCTACTTTCTTACCCTTCAAGTCACTGATGCTCTTGATCCCGGTATCAGCTCGGGTCAAGATCACGTTTGGCTGCTCACGGTAGTATTGGCCAACCGAAATGACATCCATGCCTTGTGATCTGGCTTGAACTACTTCGTCACCCGTCGCAAGGACAAGTTGTTCTTGTCCGCTCACAAGAGCCGTAAATACTCCTTCATCATTGCCATGATGGCGGATATCGACCTTTACTCCTTCCTTGGAGTAATCGCCATCATCCTCGGCAAGGTAGACACCGGAGAATTGAACATTTGGCACATAGGTCAAACCAATAACGGTTGTGTCGGATGATGACGAGGTGCTGGAACAACCACTCATCACAAATGCTGCCGTAAGTAAACCGGCAATTCCACGAACAATAGGACGCATAATGCTCTCCAATAGCATGTCGCACCTAGTCGGTTTCAACCATCACGCGTGAGCGCTTTTCCCATGCGGACATGAGTGTGTAGATAACAACTGCCTGTATACACAGAAGAAGAATCACAACAAACATTCCTGCAGTATCGACATTCGTGCGCATCTGAGAAAGGAGCATTCCTAGCCCCTTTCCTCCCATCACCATTTCTCCGACAACCGCACCGGTAATAGACAGAGTGAAACCGTTGCGAATACCAGCAAGAATCGCTGGTGATGCAAGTGGGATCTCAATCTTGACGGCCATCGTGATCCCTGCTGCCCCATCAAGCTGTGCTGCTTCGCATACTTGGCGATCCAAGGAACGTAAGCCAACCAGGGAGGAGATGAGAATAGGGAAGAAAGCGATCAATGCACAGAGCATCGAAATTGGAATCAACCCGTAACCGAACCAGAGGACCAAAAATGGTGCCAAGGCAACGGCGGGTAAAGCCTGCGAGGTCCCTAAAAGGGGCTCAATAGCCTCGGCGATGGTACGGAAACGGAAGATGAAGTAGCTCAATGGAAGTGCAACGCACACACCAATGAATCCACCGACTAGGGCCTCGACTCCGGTTCGCGCGAAAGCGAGCCAAAGCGAAGGCTGTTGAACAAGGGAGTATCCTCGGGCGAGGACGGCGTACGGCGAAGGAAGACGCCACGCTTGAATTCCACTGAATGCGGTGATCGCCCACCAAAAGAAGACTAAGCAGACGATGACAACAAGCGGGGCGATAACGGTGAAACGGCGAGGTGCTCGACGGCTCACGGTAATCCTTCCCGCACTTCGAGCTATGCAGCCGCTCAGCAGACACTAGGCCCGCTCAACTACTTCTCCCATCCAGGCTTTAACTGTCGGTACTGGAATTACACCAGTTCAACCGCATCGAATGATGCGGGTCGCGGACTTTCACCGCCGGCTCGGACTTACACCGACCCCGAAGTACATAGTTATTCTGGCACGCGCGGAAGCGAGTGTCATCTTCAGTGCATGTGCGATTGCGCAAGAGAACGCAGCGTTGCGATTTCCTCAAAGGCATCATCGGCGCGGAAGATTGCCGATCCTGCAACAAAATTTGTTGCGCCTGCGTCAGCAGCGCGCTCAATAGTCTTACGCGAGACTCCCCCATCTACTTGAATCGAAATATCCAAAGACGCGGAGGCGATGGCATCCCGCGTTCGTTGGATCTTTGGAAGCATCGATTCAAGGAAACTTTGACCGCCAAAACCCGGTTCGACCGTCATAATCAAGATCATGTCGAAATCCGGCAAAATATCGACGTAGGGCGCGATGTCTGTCGAAGGCTTGAGCGCAAGAGCAGCACGGGCACCCAGACGTCGGATTTCCCGAGCGGTGCGGATCGGTGCGGAAGCGGCCTCGGCATGGAAGGTGACCGACGCACAACCGGCTTCTGCGTACGCAGGTGCCCACCGATCTGGATCTTCAATCATCAGGTGAGCATCAATAGGCAAGATGCCAGTGTTCACGCAGGCTTCGACAACGGGAAGACCCCAGGTGAGGTTGGGGACAAAGTGATTATCCATGACATCGACATGAGCGATATCAGCACTGGAAATCTTTTTCAGTTCGTCCTCAAGTCTGGCAATATCGCAATTAAGAATCGAAGGCGAAATGAGCGGCGTGGTCATGAGAGCTCCTGAGCTACTGGAAGTTTTCGGAGAGCAGCAATAAACATAAGATCAGTTTCGTTACGGTGTTCCCAAAGCTGAATTGTTCGAGCAGCAATTCCTTCTGCTTGCGGAAGGTTAAGGGGCCTGGGAGTAATTTGCGAGGCCACAGGGCGCAGATCCACCAGCTCGACACGTCCCGCGGAGAGAACACGTGAAATCTGATCGAGAGTTTCCTGCACGACCGGCGAGCAGGTGATGTAAACCGTCACTCCCCCAGGCCTGGTCAATTCGATTCCTCGATCGAGTAGCTCCGCCTGAAGGGAAACCAACTGCGAGACGTCATCTTGATTTCTGCGCCAACGTGATTCCGGACGACGACGCATCGATCCAAGGCCAGAGCACGGTGCATCAATAATGACCCGGTCGAAAGACTCTAAAGCCCAGCGAGTGCCCTCACCACCAAAGCGTGTTCCATCGGAGCACACGACTTCAGTGTTATCAAGGAGTTCAAGGGTCTTTTCGACGAGGCGCGCCCGATGAGCGTGCACCTCGTTGGCGACAAGCTGAGCGCCTCGTTCAACACCTAATGAAGCGACCAGCGCCGCTTTACCTCCGGGACCTGCGCAAAGGTCGAGCCAGCTCTGATCTTTCCCCGTCACGGGGACTTGAGCTGCCAAAATCCCGGCAAGTTGAGAACCCTCATCCTGAACCGCTGCTCGCCTCTGCCTGATTGCAGGAATACGGGCTGGATCCCCGGACTCAAGAAGAACAGCGTAGGGAGATACCTCGCCATCAGCGATACGAGTTCGCAAGTGATCAAGACACTGATCAGCAAGTTCATCGACCCCAATGAGGCTTGGGCGTGCGACAAGAGAAACGTAGGGTGCCTGGTTGTTAGCAGCCAGAAGCTCCGTAATCTCTTCACTGGAACAACCGTTAGCGACGAGCGCACGACTATATTCCTCGACCATCCATTGCGGATGAGAGTATTCGATCGCCAGGCGTTCTGATTCCGGAAGTTCATTCAAAGCTTCCTGCCTTGCCTCTTCACCTTCACGGATCACAGAACGCAAAACAGCATTAATGAACTTTGCTGGACCGGCACTGAGATACTGCCGCGCAAGATCGACAGTTTGAGAAACCGCAGCGTGGTCGGGAACTCGCATACGCAGCAACTGATAGACGCCAAGACGCAGGATATCAACGATGCCGCCTTCGATATCGGAAAGCGGACGGGAAGAGTTTCGAGAGATCACCCAATCAAGGAATCCCTGTTCGCGTAGGGTTCCGTAGGTGAGTTCGACAGCGAAAGCTCGGTCACGTTGATCGAGATGAGCCTGTCCTTCAAAAGATTTTAGAACTTTTGGAAGAACCAGATTCGCGTAGGCATCCTCATTGCGCACCAGTGTTAGGACCTCGAAGGCAACCTGACGGGCGGGATCCGCTTCGCGGAAGGAACGATATCCATCGGAATAACGGTGAGTTGCCATCAGAGCGCTATCCCTTCACCGAGTCGCGTATCACTATCCAATCGCGCGCCGCGTGCCCATGCAGCTGCATCCATCCATTTTTTCCCGGCGGGAGCAACCTGACCAAGCTCAACACAGACGTCCGTGCAGCCAACAAGGACGCTCTTCTTCGAAACGATAAGACGGCCGGGGCCGGGGGTAGGAACATCGGTCAAAGAAACCTTACCTAGCTTGAGTCGTTGCCCACGAAACTCCGTATATGCACCTGGGCTGGGAATCACCGCGCGGATTCTCAGGCACGTCTGGCGGGCACTCTCATCAAAGGAGACAGCACCATCACTGGGTTCCAAGCGCCGGGCATAGCTGAGTTCCACACCCTCAGGAACGACTTGTGGCTGTGCAAGAGCTTGTCCAGCCTCAATTGCATTCACCACATCGAGAACTTGCTGAGCGCCTAAACGCGCCATCTCATCGAGGAGCTCACCGCTGGTCTGATCGGCGATCTCGACCTTTTGGCGAGAAAAAACGGGACCCGTATCCAGCCCCTCTTCTAGCTGGAAAACGCTAGATGCAGTTTCACTCAGCCCCGACAGGATTGCCCACTGCACGGGAGCTGCACCACGGAAGAAAGGCAGATCTGAGAAATGAAGATTGAGCCAACCATGCGGAAGAGCCTCAAGCACACGCAGAGGAATCAGAGCGCCATAGGCGACAACAACCGCGATATCAGCATTCCACGCACGAATGCGGTCCAAGGCCTCGTCTCCTTTAAGAGACGAGGTTTCGAAGAGATCAATTCCAGCTTCACTTGCACGCTGCGCAATGGGCGATGGGACTAGATGGCGCCCACGACCGCTCTTTGCTGGAGGACGAGTAATAACGCCAACGACCTCATGTGGCGAGGAAATCAGGGCTTCAAGGGTCGGTAACGCCGGCTCAGGGGTACCTGCAAAAACAATACGCACGCTCATAGTGTATCGGCTTGTCTAGAACAGCTCAGGAGGATTTAAGGTGAGGCGAAGCGGATAGCGTTTACGTGCCGAACGCACACCATTACGTTCGCGAAGTACTTGTGCGAGTTGAGGATAATCAGCTGTCGCACAGCGAATAAGAGCGCGCCGGTCATCCGGACGATGACCGATCTTTCCAACCGAAGGCGCATCAACAATACCGATTAGCTCTGCAGGGAGATCCTGACAAAAAGCATTCACTTGGTCAAGAGGTCCGTCGATTGCAACGATTGATGCAGTTGGTGGGAAACGAAGAACCTTGCGTTCATCAAGAAGCTGTTGAATATAGTCTTCGGGACTCCACCTAATGAGCGCCTGTGCAAGCGCGTGTTCGACCCCGGCAGAGACCCATATTCGACCGTGAGGACGGGCCAGCGCGCCGGCATTCAACCACCTGCGCAGCGCCTCTTCTGGGGCCCACATCTCGGGCCTCGAGGCAAGCGCCGCGGCTGAGGGGATAATTACTGCCGCGTAGCCGTCCTGAGCTTTGGGCTCCACGCCAGGAGTAGAGACAACTATCCGAGCTTCGGGACCAACACGCGGACGCGTTTCGTCATTCGCTTGAGTGATGGTTAAGGGAATTTGAGGGAAAGAACGACCGATTTCTTCGCCGATGCGCTCAGAGCCGAGGCGCCACCATTTAAGGGTTGTTCCTTGGCATTTGAGGCACGACCAATTCTCACTTTTGCGCTCGCACCATGAACACACTATCGAATGGTCAGCCTCTAATTGAAGCGGTCCTGAGCAGTATTCGCAGCGGGCAGGTCTTCCGCAGCGAGAACAACCGACAACAGGGATATATCCCGAATGCGCAGAAAGAATGAGGACTGGTCCCTCTTTCAATCCCGCACGAATACAGAAGAATGCATCCGGTGGCAGATAAGTAAAAGCAGACTTTCCCTGCCGCTCTTGATCAAAAGAATCAGCGACGACAAAGCGTCCCGTCGCTGCTCGCAATACCTCGCGTTGTGGGGTAAGAGAAATCGCCCAAAAGCGTTCGACAAGATACTGCGCTTTCACCGAGCGAGAGTAGCTTCCAACAGCAAGAGCGACATGTTCAAGATGTGAACGTGCAACCGCCACGTCCAATGCATCAGTGCGCGGAGCGCGTGGTTCACGAAGATGGTCCTCCCCATCGCCCCAGATAACGATCAATCCGAGGTCCTTCATGGGAAGCCACACCGCCGAACGCGTTCCAACGATCACGCGATGCGTCCCCATCTTTGCTTGAAGGTACAAACGGTAGCGCTCGCTGGCCGTCTGTTCTGTAGTGTAAATGGAGATCGATGCGTCAAAGATCGTAGACAACGAAGATGCTAGTTCACCGGCAACTCGAGAAGTCGGCACAACGATAAGAGCCGTCTTTCCGGCTTTCTGAACAGAAGAAATAAGATGCGCGATTTCAGATTCTGATCGTCCCGGAATTGATGTCCATACGGCGCGCGGGTACTCACCCTGACTCACATGTTCAAGAAATGCATGGCCGAGTTCAAAAGCTTCCCAGGGATCTCCCTGCCCGATCTTCAACTCAACAGGCCTTGAGGACATTGATTCTTGCTCAACCCGTGCGCGCCTTGAAGGAATGGCGATTCCCAATACCGTAGAGGCAGTTGAAAGAAAACGCTTGCCTATGTAGGAAGCTAATTCAAATGTCTTCGGTGAAACGACTGAAATAGTCGAAATCACATCGATAATTTCGCGGATGGCCGCGTCGATGTTACTGCGTTTTTCGCACGAAAGGACCCATCCAATTCGTTTTCGTCCCGCAAGGGGTACCTGCACGATAAATCCAGTGAGATCCATCGACTCCCAATGGGTGGGGACGAGATAATCCAGCGGGTGATCGAGGTGTGGTAGGTCAGAGTCAACATAGACATGCGCAATCAACCGTGGCACATCACGGTCTGATTCAAAACCCGGAAGGGGCAACGCGTCCATCACCATACACCTAGTTCAACACATTGAACCGGCATTTGAAGACCGATTGAGCACCAACTGATCAATTACCGAAAAGTACTGAACCGTATCGCACAACGATCATCGCAAGAACAGCTGCAATAACGAGGATGACGACCAGCCAGTCTCCACCGGCCTTCATTACAGACTTCCACCACGCAGGTGCGGGGAGCACTCCCTGAGAAATGCATACTCGTGTAAGTCCAAACCACACAAGCGTCGTCGTTATTGTGATGAGCAAACACCACGGACACAACACGTGAATGACGAAATATGACTGCGTGAAGAGCCAATATGCGAAGAGCAGGCCGATGGTATAGAGAGCTTCAACCCCCAGGTAATACCATTTCGGAAAACGTACCCCTGCAATGAGGGCGAAGGAAACGGTCAAAACAACGGCCTCGAAAAAGATCCCCAAAAAGGCATTTGGGAATCCCAATACTCGAGCCTGCGGAGTGGCTGCAACGGCAGAGCACGACAGAACCGAAGAGACGTCACAGCTAAATGTCCGTCCCTGATCCGCCGCCAACTGCCACGCCTCGATCGAGAGGACGAAGGACGCGCATAAACCGATGATCCCCGAAACCGCCATTTCGATGGCAGTTCCGCGGTTTGTCGGACGGGCGGCGCAAGGGGTAGCACTCATTGAAGAATTTCCTGGAGTCGAGCCACACGATCCGTCTGCTCCCAGGGGAAAATCGGACGACCAAAGTGACCGTAAGCAGCGGTCTTCGCGTAAATCGGTCGTAGAAGATCAAGGTCTTCGATGATTCCTGCGGGGCGAAGATCAAAGCACTGGGTGATGGCATCGGTAAGAACGTCATCACTCACAGTTCCGGTACCAAAGGTCTCGACATAAAGTCCGACTGGATGCGCACGACCGATTGCATAGGCCAGTTGAATCTCACAGCGCTTTGCATAGCCCGCGGCGACGATATTTTTTGCGATCCAGCGCGCCGCGTATGCAGCCGAACGGTCAACCTTTGATGGATCTTTGCCAGAGAAAGCACCGCCTCCGTGGCGGGCCATGCCTCCGTAGGTGTCAACAATAATCTTGCGTCCGGTCAGACCGGCATCGCCAGCAGGTCCACCGATAACAAAGCGCCCGGAAGGATTAACAAGAAGCTTCATTGTTTCAGTTGAAAGCCCCAATCCCGTCTCTTCGAGCACAGGAGAAACAACCAACTCGCGCAACTGCTCTTCGAGTTCGCTCATGCCAAGCTCGGGGTCATGCTGAGTCGAAATGACAAGCGTATCGATCTCGCGAGGAATGCCCTGCTCATCATAAGCAAGAGTGACTTGCGTCTTTCCGTCAGGACGAAGACCATGAGCAAGTCCTTGATGGCGAACTGCAGCAAGACGCTCCGCTAGCTTGTGCGCAAGCCAAATTGGCGCAGGCATAAGATCAGGAGTTTCATCCGAGGCATAGCCAAACATCATGCCCTGGTCGCCAGCGCCCTGAGCCTCACGACGATCCTCATTTGAACCGAAACGCGTTTCCAAGGAATGATCCACGCCATCTGCGATATCACTACTTTGGGCACCAATAGACACTGAAACACCGCAGGAAGCACCGTCGAATCCCTTACGGGATGAGTCGTAACCGATTTCGAGGATCTGCTCGCGGACAATCTGCGGAATTTCAACATAAGCGTTGGTTGAAACTTCGCCGGCCACATGAACCAAACCGGTTGTCACCATTGTTTCCACAGCAACACGCGACTGAGGATCGGCCTCAAGTAGCGCGTCCAAAATCGAGTCAGAAATACGATCACAGACCTTATCGGGGTGACCTTCGGTTACGGATTCAGAAGTAAAGTACTTACGCATATCGCTCACGCCTCCATCGTATCGAACCGCTGTGAAATGAGATCAATGAGGATTCGGGCAACATCTGCCTTCGTTCCCCCACCTTGGGTCACTACCGACCCCTCTTGGTTCAGTACATATACATAGTTGGGAACATCGCCAAATCCGATATCGGCACCCACTGCATTCACAGCAAGATAGTCCGCACCTTTACGCTTGGCTTTCGCTGCCCCATAGGACAGTACGGTGTTTTGATCGCCAGTCTCAGCCGCAAAGCCAAGGACCACGCGAGGGCGGTTGGGAGACGAACTCACGCTGCGTAGAACATCAGTCGTTTCCGTCAGTTCGATCCGAGGTGGCGCTGATTCGTTCTCTTCTTTTTTGATTTTCGAGGCCGAGGCCGCCCGTGGGCGGTAGTCGGCAACCGCAGCCGCCATGACCAATGCATCACTGTGCCCAAGATGAGACATCACAGCGTCATAGACGTCTTGAGCGGAAGGAGCATCGATCACGCTGCACCCCTGAGGAATAAGAGCAGCCTCGATATTGGAAGTTATTAAAGTAACCTCGGCCCCGCGACTAAGGGCCTCGCGGGCGATTGCGATTCCCTGTCGGCCACTCGAGCGGTTACCAAGGAAGCGGACTGGATCAATCGCTTCACGAGTTCCACCGGCGGTGATCAGAATTTTCTTTCCCGCAAGGTCACCTGATACGCCATACGCTTTACGCACGTGCGCTGCGATAACCTCGGGCTCACTCATCCGACCAGCCCCGTGGTCACCGGAAGCAAGATCACCATCTTCCGGGCCGACAACGATATATCCGCGCTTCCGAAGCCGGGCAATATTCTCCTGCGTTGCGGCCGCGCGCCACATTTGCGTGTGCATAGCAGGTGCAATAACTACAGGGCAATCACTGGCAAGAACAGTGGTTGTCAAAAGGTCATCGGCCTGACCATTCGCTATCCGAGCAATAACATCAGCTGTAGCGGGTGCAATAACAATAGCGGCACAACCCCGCGCTAACTCGACATGGTCTGCTCCCCCACCGTGAAAAACATCGGTGTTCACGCTCTCGAGGGTGAGCCCTTCCCAGGTTGCTCGCCCAACGAACTCAAGTGAAGAAGGTGTTGGAACAACGCGGACACGGTAGCCGTCTCTTTGAAGGATTCTCAAAAGGAAAACGGCTTTATATGCAGCAATGCCCGCTGACACACCGAGAACGATGTGAGCGGGCTGCTGATCAGGCTTGGGGTGCTGACTCAAGGGTCAACAGGCCTTCATCAATTTCGCGAAGTGCGATCGCCAAGGGCTTCTCGTCGACTTCAGTTTCTACAACGGGTCCGACGAACTGGATCATGTTCTGCTCAAGCTGGATGTTGTAGGAGTTGATCTGGCGAGCACGACGGGCAGCAAAAATCACCAAGGCATACTTTGAATCGACGTGCTCCAGCAGGTCGTCAATCGGCGGGTAGGTGATGCCTTCGGGCTGCGCAACAATTCCGGACATACAAATCTCTCCTGTGTAACTGGCAAGAACCGGCTTCTATTCTAGCCCCATCACATGGGCTAGTTCATGGACAGCAAGCTCCAAATCATCATTAACGATGGTGACATCAAACTCATCTGCAGCTGCAAGCTCGACCTTTGCAGTACGCAAACGTCGCTCTTGTTCAGCGGGGTCTTCAGTACCGCGACCGACTAAGCGAGAGACAAGCTCTTCCCACGACGGCGGTGCGATAAAAACAAAGCGAGCGTCCGGAAGCAATTCACGAACTTGACGCACACCAGCAACATCGATTTCGAGCAGGAAAGGCACTCCGCGTCGAACTGCATCATCAACTGGACCACGCGGTGTTCCGTAATGATATTTCCCGTGAACGAGTGCCCACTCCAGCATTTGTTTGGAATCAATAAGCTGGGCGAACTGGTCCTCACTGACAAAGTGGTAGTGCACCCCGTCGATTTCTCCCGGTCGCGGAGAACGCGTTGTCATCGAAACCGAGAGTTCAACTTCAGGAAATAGCTCGCGCAGGCGCGCGATCACAGTTCCCTTACCAACAGCCGTGGGACCTGCAATGACAGTAACCGTAGATGAAGACATGCCTGTATGCTGCCACAGCTGGCTCAAAAGTTCAGCCGAAGCGACGAATTAATTCTTCTCGCTGCACCTGGCCAAGACCTCGAACACGCCTTGAAGGCGCAATCTTGATCTCGTTCATCAATGCTTCCGCAGTACTAACACCGACTCGAGGCAGGGCTTCCAGTAAAGAACGCACTTTCATCTTCGCGATTGCATCATCTGTTGCAGCCATGTCGATGACTTCAGACAGAGTAATCTTTCGCGATTTGAGCGCATCCTTCACCTCAGCGCGCCGACGACGAGCGCGCGTCGCCTTTTCAAGAGCCTGGGCTCGCTGTTGCGGAGTCAGATCTGGCAGTGCCATCTCGCTACGCTCCTTTTTCTAGATTCCCCTGACAGGAATAAGCATCGCACTATTTTGATAGTTTTTGGTGCAACTGCAACCGACGATGCGTGCAACACAGGCAAAAAACGAGTGAGGACTCGTTCAAAAAACATCAATACTGATGTGCGTTTAAGAACGTGATTGCTCAGCATCCGTTTGACTGCCGGGAAACTCTTGCCATCAATTTTGAAGTAGAAACTGCCTGTGACCTGCAGGGTGGGAAACTCTTAGAGCATCACAAGAACAAACTGAAATTCGAGCAGATGGCTATAGCAGGAATGAAAGAGAAGTGCGAGTGTGAAAAGTTGGAACAACTTCCCTCATAGTATTTTGTGTCGAACATCACACACTGGCTGATGCCGTCGGAGTGTCATAAACGGGGGTGCCGACAAGCACCCCCGTTTACCATTCACACTTTTTCAGTATTCGTTGAGAAGATCATCCAGCTCTGTCAGCTCATCCGCACTGAGTTCTTCATCAGACTCCTGGCCACTGCCGGCCTCGCTTGACCGCCGAGACCACGAAGGAGACTCGATATCTTGACGTATCGCGTCGAGAATCGCATTCACAAAGCCAGCGGATTCTTCGGTTGAAATCGACTTAACGATTGAAATTGCCTCATCGATTGCGATAACCGGAGGCACTTCTTCGGAGTTGGACAGCATTTCCCAGATCGCGACTCGCAAGACCGCGCGGTCAACTGCGGGAATACGATCAAGGCCCGTACGAGCATGAGTATCAATCAAACGATCAATCCGATACAGCTCGTCGGCGACGCCTTCGATGATACGAATCGAATAATCCGGGAGCGGTGTCAGTGCCGCTGTAATGACCTTGCGTTCACGTAGGAGATCACGCAAGACGGTAGCATTACGCCCCATGCCGCGTTGATCTGCCTCGTAGACGACGTCAGCGGCACGCTTACGCGCCTTGGTACGAGAAGTGAACTGATGTTTGTGAGACATTATCAGTCAGTCACACGTCCGGAGTAGGAACCATCGCGGGTGTCAACCTTCACGCGGGTCCCCTCTTCCATGAAGAGCGGAACCTGAATCTCGTAACCGGTTTCGAGCGTGGCGGGCTTCGTACCGGCCGAAGAACGGTCACCTTGCAAACCGGGCTCGGTGTGCGCAATCGTCAAAATCACGGTGGCGGGAAGCTCAATGAAGAGAACCGTACCGTCGTGCTGAGAAACAATCACATCCTGATTCTCAACCATGAAATGAGCAGCGTCGCCAACAACTTCTGCGGGGACATTGATCTGCTCGTAGGTAGAGGAATCCATGAAGACGTAGTCCGTACCATCCTGGTAGAGGTAGGTCATATCGCGGCGGTCAACCGTCGCGGTCTCAATCTTCATGCCCGCGTTGAAAGTGCGATCAACGATCTTGCCAGACAGGACATTCTTGATCTTGGTGCGAACGAAAGCGGGGCCCTTACCCGGCTTGACGTGCTGGAACTCGACAACCTGCCAGAGCTGGCCGTCGATCACCATGACAGTGCCGTTCTTCAGATCATTTGTCGTTGCCACTATAAAATCCTCCCAAATCGGGTGAGCTTAAACCGTGGCTATCTTACACGCCGCAATGATGGTATCCGCTACCTCACGCGCCGTATTTTCGCCAGTATCACATGAGAAAGTGGCCAGATCTTGGTAAGTGCTATCCAATTGCCGGCTCATTGCGGCAAATAGCGCTCTTGGCGTCCCCAATCCCACAGAACGCGGAGCATTGAGTCCCACTCGACGCGCAGCCTCATCAATCGAAGTCCTCAGAAGCACAACTGAAGTGCCTTCATCGACCAGCTGCGAAAGCTTGGAAAGAATCTGAGGACTATTGACCTGCGAGGGTGACAACACGGCAATATCGCAGTCACCGGACAAAAGCTGGATTCCAGCGTTCTCCAGTGCTTCCTGCAATGGGAAATCCTCATCCAACACTAATTCATCAAATGATCGCGAATATGACGCTTCAAGAAGTTCTTGATCTTCTTGCACCCTTAAGCCGCAGCTCTTTGCAATTTCCTGTGCAACGCAGGTTTTTCCGCTACCAGAGGTGCCGACAAGAACCAAGATCGGATGCTCGCGTGCATTCACTGTCGCATCCCCATCGAGAGAGCGCAATCAAAAACTTCCTGTGGATTAACCTTCACCGTAACAGGATGGTTCACTCCATCTAGAAGAACGAAGCGCAAAACTCCGGCCCGTACTTTCTTATCCGAAAGCATCACTTCAAGCAATGCGTCGATCGGCGCACCCTCATAGAAGGTTGGAAGTCCTAGGGCAGAGAAGTCGTCAATATGACGCTGAACCTCGGCTTCACTAAGCATCCCCCGACGCTGCGCAAGATGAGCTGCAAACACACAACCGATAGCCACTGCCTCACCGTGGCGATAGTGGAAGTTCTCAATTTTTTCGATCGCATGTGCCAGCGTATGTCCGTAGTTTAAGAATTCACGGGGACCGCTCTCATGAAGATCAGCGCTCACTACTCGAGCTTTAACGACAATGGATCGTTCAATGAGTTCAGCGATCTCCTCAGAATGCGGATCATAGACAGCCTCGGGATTAGCTTCGACGATCGAAAGGATCGCGGGATCTGAAATAAAACCGCATTTGACAACCTCACCAAGCCCCGCGCGATAGTCGTCGCGGTTCAAAGTTTCGAGGCGATCAAGATCAACGACAACGCGCCGCGGAGAATGAAAGGCGCCAACAAGGTTCTTACCTACGGGAGTATTGATACCGGTCTTGCCTCCAACCGAGGCATCAACCATCCCGAGCAAGGTGGTGGGCACTGCAATGAAATCAATGCCACGCAGCCATGAAGCAGCAAGGAATCCTCCAACGTCTGTTGAGGCTCCCCCACCGATCGCAATCACGGCATCAGCCCGTCCGAGTCTGAATTTTCCGGCGCTGTCCCACAGGGAGGCCATGACCTCAATGGTCTTAGCCTCTTCCCCATCTGGAAGAATATGTGTAGAAACCTCGTAGCCTAAGCCTTCAAGCTGAGAGGCACATTCAAGGGCATAGTTACTCACATGTGGTGCGCAAACAATGAGAAGCTTCGTCGTATTCTCGCGTAAGACCTGCTGAAGGACTTCCTTCGCCAGATTCCTTCCGATAACGACGTCGTAGGGGGTATCAACGTTGACTGGAATCGTCACGCTCATCGTCTTCACCAACTTCTCGAAGAATTTGCTCAACAACATGAATAACAGGTTCTGAACTGGTTTGAACCTCTAGCGAGGCAACCTCCGGAAAATATTCCTTACGTGCTTCCCATAGCTCTTCGAGACGCGCCTGTGCATCCCCTGCGAGCAGAGGGCGATCTGAACCCTGCGATCGGCGAAGTAATTCAGGGAGCTCCGCCTTGATATAGACCACATAGCAGTCGCGCAAGCGCTCGCGGGTCGCTTTTCGGGTGAGCGCTCCCCCACCTAAGGAGAGAACCCCTGGATAGGTCAGAGCTTGCTTAATAACCTCTTCTTCAAGCTGTCGGAAGTAATCCTCACCATCGGTTGAGAAAATCTCCGGAATTTTGCGGCCGGTAGTTTCCTCAATCAAGGCATCTGAATCACGATGCTCAAGCCCCAGAGCCAACGCAAGTTCCCGTCCTACTCTGCTCTTTCCACTGGCAGGCATACCGACAAGAACGATCTGCTGTCTGGTCACAGCGCATTCCCCAGACGTTCATCAATACGATCAAGATAAGCGGAGAGATTACGCGCGCACTCTGAGAGGGAGTAGCCTCCGGCATGGTCAGCGATCGCGCGCGCAAGAACCAAGGCAACTTCGGCCTCGGCAATGACAGCGCCGGGAACTACCTGGCAGGTATCAGAGCGCTGGTGGAGTGCCCGAGCTTCCTCTCCATTGGCCAGATCAATTGTTTTCAATGCGTGAGGAACCGTTGAAATTGGCTTGAAAGCAGCACGGACCACAATCGGCTGACCATTGGATGTCCCACCTTCGATACCACCGGCATGGTTCGAGCTGCGCTGAACGCGTCCATCGACGCGCTCAATCTCGTCATGAGCCTGTGAACCGCGAAGACGCGACTGCGCAAAGCCATCACCGATTTCGACGCCCTTGACAGACTGGATCGACATCAATGCCGCGGCTAATTGGGTATCAAGCCGGCGATCCGCCTGAACATGCGTACCAACACCGATCGGAACGCCCCATGCAACAACCTCAACAACACCGCCAACGGTATCTCCCAAGGAGCGTGTTTCCTCAACGCATTCAAGGAATCGCGCCTCATCTCGAGCATCTAGGCAGCGCATGGGCGAAGCGTTCAGTGCAGCCTCGTCCTCAGGTGATGGAAGAGCACCTGACTGTCCCTGAACAGGGCCAACAGCAACCACGTGGGAAACTAACTGAATTCCAGCAAGCTGGCGAAGGTAGGCCTCGGCGCAAGCGCCAAGGGCAACCCGAGCTGCAGTTTCTCGCGCACTTGCCCGCTCAAGTACGGGACGAATTTCCGCGAGGTCGTAGGAAAGAACCCCGGGTAGGTCCGCATGCCCCGGGCGAGGCTTCGTCAAGGGCTTATTACGCGCAACCTCACGTTCGTCCCCCTTGCCAGCGTCGATCAATAGATCTTCACGCGTGACGGGGTCGGCGGACATGACCTTCTCCCACTTAGGCCACTCGCTATTCGCAATCTCAATGACGATCGGCGCACCGGTGGTCCGACCATGACGTACTCCACCGAGGATACGAACCTCATCGGCCTCAAACTTTTGGCGAGCACCACGACCGGCTCCTAGGCGCCTCCGCGCAAGGGCATCGCGAATAGTCTGGGTCGTAAGCTCGATACCTGAAGGAAGGCCCTCAAGGGTAGCAACCAATGCAGGACCGTGTGATTCACCAGCAGTAAGCCATCTGAGCATGTTTGTAGTCTCTCATAACCAGCGCGAACGCTTCGAGAGCAACCACATTATGAGGTTGGTGTGGTTGCCAAAATATCAATCACGATGCACAAGGTATCGTCACCGGTCGCCTGATCAGGAGGCAAAGTAATCGCTAGCCGAGAGCCGACTTTCTGATCAATAAGAAGCGGACGAAGTCCAGGCATAAGCTCACTGAGTCGAACCCGCTCTGGCACGCCGGTACGCCAGGTCGATTGTCGCTCGATTCCATCAGTCCACCCGCTAACAAAGTACTGAACGACAATGTCGTCATCAGAACGCACCTGAGCACCGGCACCCGTGAGGAGCGGCTGAGTTGTCGGGCCGGTGGGAAGTTGATCCCCATGTTTAATGACGGGGCCTTCATCTCGCATCGTCACTTCAAGTGGCCCCGAACCGCTGGCTTGGGCAGATGCCTGCCCCGAGGCCAAAGTCGGGAGAATATCAATGACGACAATTTCACCCTTGGTTGAGCGGGCAGTCGGTGTGGGAGATGCTGTGCTGTCAGAGACTGAAGGAAGTGGACGCGCGACGAGCAGGCGACTTCCCTCGGCCCGTCCATTGACTTCGTGCGCCATATCAGCACCGAGGGAGTCATCGTCGGCACGGCCGACAATAAGACGCGGGCGCCCGTTAGGAGACAGAATCTCACCCGTTGTCGAGTCGAATACTGTCACCGAGAGTAGGACCGGTGTTCCCGCTGTGATGGCGCGACCGTCGCCCTGCGACAAGATTTGGTGTTTTGTACTGACAATTTGAAGGGGGTGGCTGAGTTTAAGTGTCGGTGTTGCACCAACACGTCCAGACACCTCGACTGCACTCAATACCGAGCGAGGCGCCTGTCCTTCCGTGGCCTCCTCAGAAGAAGGACGAAGGAACCAGATCAATCCAAGAATGAGTGCGCAGATCAGGAACAATAGGGAAAAGACAACAAGAATCCGACGGCCGCTACGGCGCGAAGCTTTTCTTGCCTGCCCCGTTTCTTCTCCGTGTTCCTGAGCGACCGGATGGAGTCGCGAAGAAAGGTGTTTTCCGCTCATGCAGGAAAAACCTCGTGTGTTGAAACAAGGCCAGAGATAAATTCATCGACCGCCAATGACGATGTCGCAAAAGGATCGTTCATCAGAACGTATCGATTCGGATCGTCAATCCGTGCCGCACGAACCCAATCGAGAGCAAGTTCAACGCCAGCCTCTTCAGCGGCATTGATGATCTTCGAGCGAAGGTGGGCACGCGTTGTCTGGGGAGCGTTCACGCATGCATTGTTCACCTGTTCATCCGTGGTCATGCGGCGCATTGCTCCTGTACGTTCCAAAGCTTGCCGCAAACCATGAGGACCGATGTCATGATACGAGAGCAAAAGCCGTGCAACGCGGGGATCATCAAGCGTAGTTTGCTTCCGCTTGAGGTACTCGCGGATCAGACGGTACTTAATCGCAAAATCGAGTTCGTGATCAATCCCCGACCAGTCTTGGCTGCGGAGTGCATCAATCCCCCGTTGCCACAGATCGATAATCGCTTGGGTTGTAGGTTCTGAGGAGTCCGACGTGCGATCGATCTTCAACACATCGATGACGCGCTGCAAAATGCGCTCTTGGATCTCAACAGCACTTAAATCCGGTCCGCTGACCATAGCGATCTTGGTCTGTGCCGAAAGATCATGATTGATCTGACGGATTGCCATCATTGGATCAGCAAGTTCCAAATCTTTAAGGTCCATACCTTCCTCGACGGCATCAAGAACCAATGCGGTCATGCCGACCTTAAGGAAAGTGGTTGCCTCGCAAACATTCGTGTCTCCGCTGATTACGTGAAGACGTCGGTACTGACCTGCATCAGCCAGGGGCTCATCGCGGGTGTTAATAATTGGCCGTGTACGCGTTGTCGCAGAGGAAACGGCTTCCCACATTTGCTCCGCGCGTTGGGAGAAGCAGTAACTAAGTTGGGTCCCCTGCCTGCGTAGATGTCCCGCACCGACAAGGATTAGGCGCGTGACAAAGAAGGCGACCAGTCCATCCGCAACTTGTCGGAAATCTCGACGACGGTGCAGAAGGTAGTTTTCGTGGCACCCAAAACTATTGCCCGCTGAATCAACGTTATTTCGGAAAAGGTAAATTTCTTCGGGATCCGGCAGCTGGCTCAGCGAGCTACGCGCAGCGTCATTAAGCTGATTCAGCAGCTCATCACCGCAACGATGCTGCGCGAGAAGGTCAAGAAGAGTGTCGCATTCTGCAGTTGCATATTCGGGATGTGCTCCAACATCAAGATAGAGCCGCCCACCGTTGCGCAGATACAGGTTAGGAGCCCGACCGCCCTGTGCGAAGGGCTCAAAAAGCAGGTGCGCAGCAGCATCGGCATCGTGAGTAGCGCGAGCCCCAGAGCGTGTTGCGCAGGTTAGCCCGTACTCTGTTTCGATTCCGATGACCCGTCGCTTCACCTCACTGGCCTCCCTTTTGGACAAAGCCCTGGACGAAAGACTCAGCATTCGTTTCAAGGACGGTATCAATCTGATCAAGAAGCTCGTCTAGAGAATCACTTTGGGCCGAAGCCTGAGCTTGTACCTGACCCGCAGCTTCGTCATCCTCATGGCCAGCGCCACCTGCGAACAATTGCGAAAGACTCATATCTACTCCTGTTCTACACGGCTTAATGTACCGTGCTCAAGATCGGAAAGGACCGACGAATCAATACCGGCAGCCTCAACAATAGGACGGCGAATCATCTGATTGCCCTGCGCTTCACACAGAGAAGTCCAGGATGCAGCGATCAATCCTGGAAGATTTCTCACGGCATACCCACGCAAGTATGCGCGAGTGTTTTCAGGAGCCCAATCTGCAGCATGTTGAACTTCCTCAGGAGTGAACATCCGCTTCACACGACCGGCCCGATCAAGCGCAGCCACCAGAGAACGATCCTCACGCAAATCCGCCCACTGCAGATCCATCGCAGCAAGCTTAGGGTCGTCCCACGTGGTTGACAGGCGTTGGCGCTGACGATCGAGAAGCTGATACTTCCCAACCCATTCAACCTCGGTGGCAACGCTAAATAGCTCCTCAGACATGCGCGTAAGAACGCCATCCCAGTACTTCAGGACGAGTTCTTCATCTGCGCTCAGTTCAATACCTGCCCGGCTGAATGTCTCAGAGACCAAATCGACATAGATCTTTTGAATGTCGACGGCGCTTCGCGCACCTCCGGCAAGCCCAGCCTTGTAAGTTAGCGTCGGGTCATGGCTGATGTTCCAGGTTTCTTGAACCGGATCATCCATCGCAAGAGCATCCCATTCCATCCCGAGGCCGGCCTCAATTGCTTTGAGCACTAAGCCGGTTGTTCCCAGGCGAAGATAGAGCGAGGAATCGAATTGGTTGGCATCTCCGCCGATCACGTGAAGGCGACGGAAGTAAGCTGGGTTCGCATGAGCCTCGTCGCGAGTATTGATAATCGGGCGGTTAAAGGTAGTCTCCAGGCCAACTTCATTTTCGACAAAGTCAGCTCGCTGCGAGATCTGAAAACCGGCAAATTCACTGCGCTGACCGATTCCGACGCGTCCTGCACCACAAATAACCGGGCGGGTTACGAAGAACGGAGTGAGGCCTCGGATAAGGTCATCGAGATCAATGCGACGGCTGATCTGATAGTTCTCGTGGGTACCGTATGCTGCGCCCTTACCATCCGTGTTGTTCTTAACCAACACGATCTCGTCTCCGCGCTCACGAGCTGCTGACATCATTCGTCGAGCAATGACCTCGCCGGCACGATCCCACAGGACTCCATCGCGTGCGCTAAGCGTTTCAGGCGCAGAATATTCTGGGTGAGCATGATCAACGTAGAGCCGGGCTCCGTTGGTCAGCACAGATGACACCGATGCGGGCAAATATCCACTTGACTGTCGAGGCAAGGGAAGTCTTTCACTTCCGCCCGAAGGAGCAAGGTGATAGGGGTCATCGGTCAGCATCGAAGGATCTGCAGCTGCACGCGAAAGCCTCATACCGCGCAAGTCATTCAAAGGATCTTCAGCCGTGTAGTCCCAGCGAACTGGCTGGCTACCCTCCGTAGGTGTACCGCGGCGCGAGAGAGCCGAGTAGGCATCAACTATCCGGCAGGATAGGTCAACCGGATCGGCACCAGGATTGTCCGGAGAATAAATACCGAATTCAGTCTCGGTACTCATCACCATATGAGAGCTCATTGCTGGTTCTCCTTCAAGGGATGGATATCAGCGATATCTTGATCCAGACCGATCGTGCGCGCCCAGTCCGCTGGAGCCTGTCGGGTTGCCAGTTCCATTGATTCGCGAATTTCATCGCCAAGGCCGCGAATCACGTGGTCGAGCGTCATCCCCTGAGTACCATTCTCGATTGCGTCAAGGATTGCGTATTTCTTCGCACGCTCCACAATTCCTGCGATCATGGCACCCGAAACGATATCGGCAAGATAGATGGTGCGTTCCTGACCGGAATGACTGCGAACGGACAGCAAAGCCGAATTGCTATCGCGTCGATAAAGGCTCGTAACGGCCCTATCGATCATCTCGTCATGGCTCAGCTGCTGACCGTTTTGTGCAAGCGGCACAGAGTGGTCGAGATGCTTTCTGAAAATATCCTTCGCTGCACGTTCATCTGGGCGATCAATGCGGATACGTACATCAAGCCTTCCAGGGCGAAGCACCGCGGGATCGATCATGTCAGCCCGGTTTGAGGCACCAACAATGACTACGTTGTCAAGACTTTCGACACCGTCCATTTCAGCGAGCAGCTGTGGAACCACCATCGTCTCGACATCGGAAGAAATTCCTGTACCGCGTGTTCTGAAAAGAGCTTCCATCTCGTCGAAGAAGATCACGACTGGGACCTTCGACGAAGCCAAGGCACGAGCCCGCGCGAAAATTGCACGGATCTGCCGTTCTGTCTCGCCAACGAACTTCGTGAGAAGTTCAGGACCCTTGATTGAGAGAAAATAGCCTTCACCTGAAGAGCTAAACTCGCGTAATGATCGTGCTAGCGCCTGGGCGATCAGCGTCTTTCCTGAACCCGGAGGCCCATAGAGCAAAATTCCCTTTGTCGGCCGCAAACCGTATTGCCGATATAGCTCGGGATGACGCAGGGGAAGTTCAATTGCCTGCCGAATTGTCTCAATCTGAGCATCTAGTCCGCCGATGTCATCGAAAGTAACATCGGGAATTTCAGGAGTGAGAAGCTGCTCGACGTCTTGGCGAATAACACGTTCATAGGCGAAGGAAGTACGAGGGTCAACCAAAACGCTCTCTCCGGGCCGAAGAGTACCGTGGCGTAGCGGACCAGCAAGTTCAACAATGCGATGACTTCCGGCCTCGGCAGTCACTACAGCGCGATCCACCCCAATAAGTTCCGCAACCTGTGCAAGCTCGCCGGTTCGCGAATATTCGCCGATCCCGACAACAATCATCTTGTCGTCAATAAGAACCTGTTGCCCCGGCGAGATTGACGTGATGTCGAGAGAAGTATCAGCCGCGAGACGCATAAGGCGGCCTGAAACATAGACCTCAAGAACACGCGAAGAAGGCTGCGCGCGATGCAAAACTCCCAGGGTCAGCGGTGGTTGATTTAAATGCTTGAGTTGTTCCCTCAGGCGGAGAAGTTCTTGACGCGCCTGAGTGAGAGCCGCACTCAGATGGGCATTCTTCTGTTCAAGAATTGAGAGTGCAGCGTCACTGTTCGTCATCGCTACGCCCTTCTACCCACGCTCGCGCCTTAGCGTCGAGGTCCCTTTTGACCTTACGGATTTTCTTATCCGAGCTGACGCGAAGACCCACTTTCTGCTCGCTCCAGTCATCTTCGCTATTCCACGCCCCTTCGAGGCCTTCAGCAGCTTTCGCTGGACGAGTTGAGCGTTCCTGAGGAGTGGTCTGCGGAGCAAGACGCCTGGCAATCATCAAGAATCCTGTATGGGCAACCATTCGATGCTCGGGTCGCACAGCTAAGCCATCGACGTGCCATTCACGCGAGAGCGTCTCCCACGCGACGGGATCGGTAAAGTTCTGAGAGGAACGAAGATCTTCGATCAACCGGGACATCTGAGTCACGGTCGCGATGTAGCAGCACAGAACACCGCCGGGAACAAGCGCGTGTGCAACCGCATCCAAGTTCTCCCAGGGAGCGAGCATGTCGAGGACCACACGATCAACACTCGAGGCAGGCAAGGCATTGAGTTCATCTGCCAGATCATTGACCCGAAGATCCCACGCCGGATGCGGAGCGCCAAACCACAGTTCAACATTATCGCGTGCAATCTGTGCGAATTCTTCGCGCCTTTCGACAGAAATCAGCTTGCCGCGCTCCCCTACTGCGTCCAAAAGAGCCATCGATAGAGCACCCGAGCCAGCGCCGGCCTCGACAACTACTGCACCGGGGAAAATATCCGCGTAGTGAACGATCGTCCCTGCATCTTTCGGGTAAACGACCGCAGCGCCTCTGGGCATTGACATGACATAGTCAACTTGAAGCGGGCGCAAAATCTGGAACTGACGTCCCTCTTCAGTAGTGATGACCTGGCCATCAGGGCGACCGATTAGATCATCGTGATCGATAAAGCCACGATTGGATTGAAAACGCCCACCAGAAACCAAAATAACGGTGTGCAAGCGGCCCTTTGGGTCGCGAATTTGAACGCGCTCTCCTTCTCGGAGAGGACCACGGTGACGTTCTTGGCCAAGGCCCTGGGCTTCATGTTCATGTGTGCTCATCGCCTCTACACTACCGCGGCGCATGGATGAACTGCCTGTTTAAACCCCGCGCGAAAAGGTGGAACTGGTTACGGTAGATGTATGAGGAATTCACTCCCAAGCCGGCCCGCACTTTCGGCAAGCCGCACCAAAGAGTACCAGCGCTGTCCCCTGCAGTTTCGCTTGCATGTCGTCGACCGCGTTAAAGAACCTCCGACACAGGCAACACTTCTTGGGACAACAGTTCACAGTACCTTGGAAAACCTCTATGCCCTGCCAAGGGAAGAACGCAATGAGACACTCGCTATCGAGCTTTTACGTACCGAATGGGAAAAGACGCTCGCAGCCGATCCCGATGTCATGAATTTATTTTCAGACCATGCGGACTTCGAACGCTGGCGCGAACGAATGCATTCGATGATCACTAACTATTTTGCGATCGAAGATCCTCAAGCGCTCGAACCGCTGTCTACCGAAGCCCTTGTCGAGGCAACAACTTCGCAAGGAGTCAACCTCCTTGGTTACATTGATCGAGTCGACCAAGCACCCAACGGAGATCTGAGGGTCATCGACTACAAGACCGGGAAGGCTCCTTCCCCGCGTTTTCAAGAGGAAGCATTATTTCAGATGCGTTTTTACGCCCTCTTGCTTTCTCTGACAAAGCGACTGCCCAGGCGTACACAGTTGGTTTATCTCGCCTCTCAAAAGGTGCTGACCTTTGATCCGGATTCCGCTGATATTTCTCGCTTTAGTGAAGAACTTTCCCGGACCTGGGAATCGATGAGAAGGGACGCTTTGCAGGGCTATTTTGCTCCCCGACGCAACCCGCTGTGCAATTGGTGTGGAGTGCGTTCGATGTGTCCGCTATTTGACGGCACAACACCCGAAATCCCAGCCAGTGGCGTAAAACGTTTACTGGCGATGGGCCCGCAGCAATCTGATCAGTAAGCACGAACGAAGTTCGGCCGTTGCCCTTCCATAATCGACTCAATGACACTTTCACTGAGGTCACTGAGCTCGCGAATATAGGGAAAATCAGCGGCAAACTCTTCGGGCGCCGCACCCTTGATCGCGACGGCCACTCCGCCACTGGCAGAAGCAGCTTCAAGACCAACCGGCGAATCCTCGACAATCATGCAGCGACGGATGTCAACTCCAAGAAGCGCAGCAGCCTTGAGGTAGCCCTCTGGTGAGGGTTTTCCTTCGGAGACATCATCTCCGTAAATTGCGTTCGTAAAACCGGGTGTTGCGGGTACATGCTCGAGGACCCTGGATGCCACTCGCCGTCGCGTCGCTGTAACGACCGCTGTCGGAATTGAGTTCTCATGACACCAAGCAAGGAGTTCGACCAAACCGTCTTTCCAGGGCAATCCCGCGTCGAGGCGATCGATCACCCCCTGCTCAACACGATCGGCAACCACGGCCTCGTCAAGAGGATTGCGGGCAAATGAACGCAAAATTGCCACCATCCGCGGCAAAGTAGACCCCAACATCTTTTGGCGCATCTGCGGGGTCATCTGTGTCCCCATCTCGGCGAGCACCTGTCCTTCCGCGCCCTCCCACAGGGGCTCGGTATCGACGATGGTGCCATCCATATCGAAGAGAATTGCCTCAGGCAGAGTCATACTTTCGTACGTCCTTCACACAAGATTCACGCAGCGGGCGTTGTTCCCAAGGGGGAAAGCAAACCGCTTAACAGACCAAGAGCTACAAGAATACCAATTGCGATTCGGTACCAAACAAAGGGCGCATAGGACTGAGTGGAAATAATCTTCAGGAACCACAAGATCACAACGACGCCGACGACAAAAGCAATGATTGTTGCAGCGATTGTCGGGCCGACAGCAATGGTCTCACTGCCGGTCAAGACCTTTGCCACCTTGTAGAGCCCTGAAGCCCACACAGCCGGCATTGCCAAAAGGAAGGAATAGCGGGCAGCGGCTTCACGGGTGTAGCCTAGGAAACGCCCCATGGTAATCGTTCCACCTGAACGAGAGACACCCGGGATAAGGGCCATTGCCTGCGCGAGACCGTAGAGAAGGGCATCCTTCCACGTCATCGATTTCAGATCGCGCTCTTGGGGTGCATAGCGATCGACGAAGCCCAAAAGTAGGCCAAAAACAATCAGCATCGCCGAAGTGATCCACAGGTTACGCAAGCCCGTATCAATCGCATCCTGGAAAAGAAGGCCCAGGATACATATCGGAAGTGAACCGACGATAATCATCCAACCCATTCGCGCATCTGGATCACTCGAGGGCACTCGATTCTCCTTTGCACCCAGTGGCAAAGATCGGAACCAAGCGCTGAGGATGCGGACAATGTCCTTCCAAAAGACGATGACCACCGCGAGCTCCGTACCGATTTGTGTGATTGCGGTGAAAGCAGCACCCGGATCGGTTGAGCCCGTAAGCTCACCGACAATGCGAATATGCGCGGAGGACGAAACGGGAAGGAACTCCGTCAGGCCCTGAACAAGTCCAAGGATGATTGCATCAAGCCAGTTCATATCCCCAACTCTACGGCGCTTGGCCTGAGGCTAGCCAAAGATGGGCATGTGTATGCCGTCATAGCCTGCGCGTTCTAGGCTTATCTCTATGGAGATTCGTCAATGTGGAACACATGGACTTTCTGTGTCAAGTCTGGGTTTGGGAACACTGACTTGGGGACGCGACACAGATGAAGATCAGGCATGCGCAATGCTCAAATCCTTTGTTGACGCTGGAGGGACTCTTGTAGAAGTGAGCCCTCTGCACGGCTCCGGACGCGCTCTCAGCGTTCTCGCCGAGGCCTTACGCGCCGTTGGTCGACACCGAGTCACGATTGCTTTGCGTGGTGCAATGCGTTTCTCTCAAGGAGCTAATGAGCTCTCCGCTTCACGCGGCGATATGCTCCGCTGCCTGGATACAACACTTGCGATACTCGAAACAGATTTCGTTGACCTCTGGTTAGCAACTCCGTCCCCAACAGGAGTTCCGCTCGAGGAAACTCTGTCGGCGCTCGAATGGGCCTATTCCAGTGGTCGTGCGCACTACCTTGGGCTCAGTCACCGCGATACCTGGGATTGCGCGCTCATGTGGGCACAATCAGATCGACTTCCGCTGGCCGCCATCGAAGAAGAATACTCACTCCTATGCTCTTCTCCCCTGCTCGAGCGAGCACGACACAACGGCTTTGGATTCCTTGCACATTCACCGCTTGCTGGGGGCGTCCTTACCGGAAAATATCGTCACACGACACCACCTGATTCACGAGCCGCATCCACACATCTGCGTTCAAGTGTTGAGCCATACCTGGAGAGCAGTCTTCCGATTGTCGAAGCTTTATCTCAGGCAGCACATGGGCTGGAATGTTCGATCGCTGACGTTGCTTTGGCATGGGTAGAGGGCACGCCCGGAGTGACAAGTGCAATCATCGGGCCTCGAAATCTCGTACAACTCGAACAGATACTCAATGGACGCATTGAGCTTCCACTTCCGATTCGCCAGGTATTAAGTGAAGTGAGTACTAAATAGAAGCGGGCTTTAAATAAAGGTGTGCGGGCAGTAGCAACTACCCGCACACCTTAAAGACAACTTGACCGACTAGTCTTCGTCTTCATCCTCATCAAGGTCGACAAATTCATCGTCATCATCGTCGACTTCTTCATCATCTTCATCGTCGTCGTCAAAGTCTTCTTCCTCGTCTTCCTCATCCGAAACGATGAGGTCGAAAGGAAGCTCAACTTCGAACTGCGTGAAAAGCACGTCATCGTAGGTGAAGAAGGCATCACGGAGAGCTTCTTCAGCATCGATAAGTGCCTGTTCATCGACTTGATCAGAGGAAGCCACCTCGTAGTGATTCTCGAAAGCGGCAATCAGCTGATCTAGGACAAGACGAGGTTTCGTGGTCATAGTCACACATCCTACACGATGTCTACGGCAAGTTCAGCTGGGACCTAATCACAGAAACCATCAGATCAGCGCCCTTAATCTCTGCTGTTTGGTCGGGGCCTAAAATACGCGAATTACCCTGTGAATCGAGGAGTTGGGATACGCCATGCTCAGGTCCCAGCGGCAAGATCACCCATTCGTCACTGGGGTTGTAGGTTGCCTGAGGTTCTTTACCAGACAGCTGCGAAGAGATATTCGAGATCACAATGCGCGCCTGTGCCCGAGCGGCATCAGCACGCTTTGATTCGCGAACATCCGTAACGTCACCGATCGCGTAAATATTGGTTTGGCCGACGACTTGAAGCGTTGGTTCCACCTTGAGAGCACCGTCTGGGCGAACCGCGGACTGCAGCTCGGTACCTGCAACATAACCGGTATTCGGACGGGCACCATAGCACTGGAACCACATATCAGCTTCAATACGATGACCGTCCTTCGTTTCAACGACGAAACGGCCAAGTTCACCAACATTGAATGGCGGAAGGTAAGCGAGCTCCGAACCTTCAATGAGGCGGATATTGAGCTCCTTCAGTTGCTCGCGAACCTGATCGCGCAGCTCATCAGCAAAACCCTGAGTCGGGAGAAGCTCAGATTGCTTTTCAACCAAGGTAATTTCTAGGTCCGGGAAGGCATTGCGCAGTTCCCCTGCGAATTCAATACCAACGGTTCCGGCACCTACCAAGAGTACGGAGCGGGCACCATGAAGGTAGGAGTGCAACTGCTTCAGGCGAGCCTTTGCAACATCAGAACGCGAAGCCGAGTACTTTGCTGGGAATGGATAAGTTGAACCTGTTGCCAGAACAACGTAGTCAGCATCAATCGGGTCTTGACCGAAGATATGAACTCGAGTCCCCTCAACCTGAGAAACCGTTCCATGAATGACCCGACCATTGCTCAGAAGATTCGAATAGGGCATGAAAATTGAATGCTGCCATGCCTCATCGACTGCGGCACGCAGAGCCGCAGCATGGTGAACAAACTGGTCTTTTTGCTCGACCAGAATGACTTCGGCAAGAGGATCAAGTCCTTTGGCGACGGTGACACCACCGTACCCGCCACCGACAACGACGACTCGGGCCACAGTGCTCTCCTTCTCTCGTTGGTTACCTCCCATTGTCCCTGAAAACCCAGAGAGCAACGAGTGCAAAAAGTGTGTTATTCCTGACCAAGGGCTCGAGCAATATTCGGTGTGAAGAAGTTTGGCCCCTTCAATACCTTGCCGTCCTCACGGAGTTTCACGCTGCCATCGGGCATGAGCTTCGACAGATTAGACGCCTGAATTTCTGCAAGAACACGATTCAAATCGATTCCTGATTCCAGGGCCATGCCATAGATCACGTAGACCAGATCGCCTAAAGCATCAGCCGTTTCGATGATGTCTCGCGTTCCATCATCTGCTTCCGTTGCACGTTGCGTCGCTTCTTCAACGATTGCACGTGCTTCCTTTCCGTACAAGGCTCCGAGCAGCTCAGCGAACTCTTCGCGGATCAAGCTCACTCGCATATGGAGACGCTCATAGTCAAGAGTTGGCTCTTGATGATCTCGAATACGGTCGGGCATGAAGTAGGTAGTGTGGAACTGCTGGACAAGAGCTTGTGGGCGCGATGAATCCAAGACTTCGGGGGCGCCTGCGCTAGGTCCGTCCCACGGACCTGCGGGTGTGCGCGGGTCAGTGGCAAGAATGCCTCCTACCCAGGCCTCGTATCCAGGAAGGCGCGCAACGCCTTCCTTACGGAAACCGTTCTTCCATGCGGCCTTCCAAGATCCCCAATTTCCTACGTACGCCGCCCACTCAACGCGAGAAGCGCCTAATTTCTCGAATGCTGTATCTAGAGCAAGGGACACAGCCTCTGTTGCAATACCCTCGCCCCACTCGTCATGGCGAACAAAGTACGAGACTTCATAGCGGTCGGAAAAATGAGTATTACGGATGAGCTCAATACGCCCAAGGAAACGTCCATCGTGGGCACTGCGAATTGCCCAATCAGCACTCCCCTGCTCCCACTTCGCAGGTACCTTTGCAAGATTCTCTTCAGCCATTGACAAAGTGTAGGGATAGGGAATCGAGGTTGTTTCGTGAAAAATTGGATCCTGGAGTGCGTCAGTAAGATCCACTGCATCGTTCGCAGACAGCGGGACTAAGACAATATTTTCACCGTGAACGTCAAAGGGTTCCATCAGTGTGTTTCCTCCTGTGTTGATACATTCGGGTGGGCCTGTTGCCACGCAGTTTCCAGAATTCGCCCCATCGCTTCGCTATCGTGCATTCCCTGAACAACAAGACTCCGGTCGAAGAGATAGGTCGGAATAGTGTCAATTCCCATCTGGACCGCGATCTGATAGTCCGAGAAAACTTCGGACGAGGCCACAGGGTCGCTCAGAGCGTCCACAACCAGCATTTCAGGGATCCGTACATCCTGTGCACAGCCAATCAATACATCTGGGTCCGCTAGGTTCAGACCGATCTCAAAACGAGCACGGAACAAGGCTTCGGCATATGCAAACTGATAGGTCCCTGCGCCGTTTGTCACTCCGGATTTTTCGTCCATTTCCCGCGCAGCCGCCATCGCTTTATGCGCAAACGAGGTCGGCGCAACGACCAAGGAATCAAAATCTAGAGAAATTCCATCGGCACGAGCAAGCTCACCGACGTGAATAAGAGCATCAGCAGCTTCCTCTTGGCTCATGCCTGGATGCGTGTGGACCAAGAAATCCGCCTGAGACATTTCAAGAACAGCAGACTGCTCGGGATCAAGCAAATAGGAGTGGAAACGAACCTCGACCTGGTCGCGATGTTCGAAACGCGTGAGAGCATCACGCAGATGATGGATACCGAGGTAACACCAAGGGCATGCAAAGTCTGCCCATACGTCAACATGCATGAAGTCTCTCCTCGGGGATAAGAGCACGTTCGCCTATGCACAGGTTACGTTGCGTATTGAGGAGTTACCAGTGCAAAGAAAAATCCCGGGGATCCGAAGATCCCCGGGTTCTGTGCGCGGAGGGGGACTTGAACCCCCACCCTCTAATACGAGGACTAGCACCTCAAGCTAGCGCGTCTGCCTATTCCGCCACCCGCGCAGGTGACTCACAAAGCCAAAGCTTTGCGGCTTGGAAACTTTAACACGCATGGACGCCAGTCACAAATCGACATTCATCTATGCGTTTCAAAATTTCCGTGGGCGATACTGGGATCGAACCAGTGACCTCTTCCGTGTGAAGGAAGCGCGCTACCCCTGCGCCAATCGCCCGAGGTGGGTACCGGATTCGAACCGGTGTATACGGCTTTGCAGGCCGCTGCCTCGCCTCTCGGCCAACCCACCCTATCCAACCTCAACCTCAAGGATTTTCGGAAGGTTAGAGCGGATGACGGGACTCGAACCCGCGACCCTCACCTTGGCAAGGTGATGCTCTACCAACTGAGCCACATCCGCGTTATCAAACCGCCGGAACGGTTTTGCAACGGATGAAAGGCTAACAGGGTTTGCACCTGGAACACAAATCAAGACGGCGTGTCCCCGCTCACACCTGATTTTTTCAGCGCGCGGCGGCGCGCCTTCCACTGCCTGATAACACGGACTCATAAAGTCGAGGACGTGATCAAAGTGGCACCACCCGAGGATTTTCGAACAGCACTCATGTCATTACGCAGTGCTGTTCATCCTCACGTCGAAATTGAGGAAGTTCCCGCACCGCGCGCACTTGCTCCTTTCACTGCTGCACTCGCACTTCGCACGGCACAAACCGCCCACGACGAAGCCCTTGCTTTCGGTCGTTTTGTGATCCTCCATGATCCCAACGGACAAATGGGTTGGAACGGGCCTTTCCGACTTGTCGCACAGCTCCGTGCGCAAATTGATGCTGATATGAGTTCTGACCCCCTGCTTTCAGAAGCACTGTGGAACTGGACTCACGACTGCCTCGAAGAGCGCGGCGCTGGTTTCCATGATCTTACGGGCACTGTGAGCAAAGAAGTCAGTGAATCTTTTGGAGGCCTGATCCTCATGGGGTCGACTCTCGCTGTTGAGATTCGTGTTTCGCTCACACCGAATACTCCCTGGATTGGCGAGCACCTTCTGGCGTGGCAAGATCTCATGTGTCGTATCGCCGGTGTTGAAAATCAACGATTCCTTGAGAGGGCATAGAACGTGCTCATTGAAAATCCCTACGGCATCGCCGTGGGAGACAGCGAGGACCCCGAGCTCATTGCTTTCCCTCGCGATGGAATCCCAGAAATTATCGACACTCAAAATGCTTTGGAACGGGCTGCACAGGACCTCTCGGCTTCTTCCCTTCCAGTTGCAGTAGACGTCGAGCGAGCTCAAGGCTTTCGCTACGGTTCTTCGCCCTATCTCCTCCAGCTGCGACGCGAGGACGTCGGCTCATTCTTGATTGACACTGCGGCTCTCCCCCACCTTGAGTCCCTTCAAGCAAGTATGAACTCAACCTGGATTCTGCACGACGCTTCTCAAGACCTCCCAAACCTGCGTGAACTCGGCCTGGAAATTCCGGCATTATTCGATACACAAGTCGCATCACGCTTGCTGGGAATGACTCACTTCGGACTCTCCGCAGTTTGTGAGCAAGTCTTGGGACTGACACTCGTGAAAGATCATCAGGCCTCAAATTGGTCGGTGCGCCCTCTTCCGAAGGATTGGCTGCGATACGCGGTTCTTGATGTTGAGCTCCTGACTGCTCTTAAAGACTCCCTTGAAGAGCGCTTGGATGACCTTGGCCGCACCTCGTGGGCGCAGCAGGAGTTTTCACACATTGCCGAGGCCGCCCCGCCTTCGCCGAAAAAAGATCGTTGGCGTTCGATTTCCGGCATTGGCAAGTTGACCTCCAAACGAGCTCTCGCAATCGCACGTGAGCTTTGGATCGAGCGCGATGCGATTGCGCGCGAAATTGACCTTGCTCCCGGACGCTTGGTACGAAACAGTGGAATTATCCACGCTGCTCAACGTCCGCCAAGGACTCGCCACAATCTTCTTTCAATTGCCGAATTTCGTTCACCTCAGGCACGTCGTTACGCGCAGCATTTCCTTGATGCAGTCACCCGCGCACTAGCCCTTCCAGAAAACCAACTTCCACCCCGACATCGAACGGAAGACGACGGGCATACTCCTAGCGTCAGGCATTGGCAACGTATTCATGCCGAAGCACACGAGCTTCTTCTTGAGGTTCGCGAGGCCGTTGCTAAGCAAGCCGAAACCCTAGAAATTAGTCCAGAAATTGTCCTCGAGCCACGGGTTCAGCGCGCTTTGGCTTGGGAACACACCCAACAGGGATTGGGTATGCCTGTCGACGATTTCCTCACCGCGCAGGGTGCACGCCCCTGGCAGATCTCGTTGATGGCCAGCTCCCTGAGTGATCTACTCTCCCGCTAAAGCGTGGCGAATTCTTTCACTGAGGCCCTGTGCGTCAAGACCAAGGGCCGTCACAATGCTCGCTCGGCTAGCCTGCTGTAGAAATTCCTTTGGAATACCTGCGGTGACGACTGGGATTGATCGCGTCGATACATTCGAAGAAAGCAGATCACGCAGTGACCACCCAAATCCACCATCAACTAAGCCATCCTCGACACTGAGCACAAGCTCAGCTCCTTCGACAAGGCCAACCAAGGCCTCGGGAACTGGAAGAGCCCAGCGGGGATCAACCACGCGTACGCTCGCCAAGCCATCATTCTCAAGAAGAGCAGCTGCTTCCATGGCAGCTGGGACCATCGAGCCCACGGCAACGATGCAGACCTTTGAGACTTCAGCGCCCTCATCCCAGTCCTTGAGGACATCGCAGCCACCCACACGACGAAGCTCAACAATTGGATCAGTCAAGGCGCCCTTCGGATAACGAAGGACTGTCGGCCCATCATCTACCGCTACGGCTTCGCGCAATTCTTCGCGTAGCGTCGCCTCATCACGCGGGGCAGCTAGGCGTAAGCTAGGAACGGAATTCAGCATCGAAATATCCCACATTCCGTTGTGGGATGCCCCGTCATCACCGGTAATTCCGGCTCGATCAAGAACAAAGGTCACGCCGCAGTGGTGAAGCCCAACATCCATAAGAATTTGGTCAAATGCTCGATTCAGGAAGGTCGCGTACACCGCAAAAACCGGGTGCGCTCCCGCGAAGGCCATTCCAGCGGCAGAGGCAACCGCATGCTGTTCTGCGATCCCCACATCAACCACGCGCGAAGGGAAGTCGTCCTTGAAGGGGCCAAGGCCGACAGGTAACATCATCGCAGCAGTTAGGCCCACAATGTCTTCGCGTTCGTGTGCGATCTGACGAATCTCATCGGCGAACACACTGGTCCAAGCAAATCGTGCTGGCGCGATAGGAAGACCCGTTTCGGGATGGATCTTCCCCACTGCATGGAAGCGATCTGCAATATCTTCTTCCGCAGGGCTGTAGCCACGTCCCTTCTGCGTCATGACATGGATCAGGACGGGCTCATGCAAGGCGCGTGCACGATTAAAGATCTCTTCCATCGCTGCAATATCGTGGCCGTTAACAGGTCCCAGGTATTTCAGTCCGAGGTCTTCAAACATTGCCTGCGGAATGAGGGCGTCTTTAATGCCGCTTTTGAGGCCGTGTAGAGCTCCGTAAGTTGCGCGTCCGGGTTCCCCAAAATTCATCAGAGTCCGTTTACCCCACGACAGCGCCTTTTCGTAATTTCGAGAAGAACGTAGAAGATCAAGATGGCGGGCTACGGCACCAATAGTTGGCGCATAGGAGCGACCGTTGTCGTTGACGATGATGATTGCGCGTCGCTTGTGATCAGAAGCAATATTATTTAATGCTTCCCATGCCATCCCACCTGTCAGTGCACCATCACCGATGACGCCGATCGTCCATGTCGGATCACCGCGTCGAGATTTCTCGCGGGAAATACCATCAACCCACGACAGAGATGAAGATGCGTGCGAGCTTTCAAGAACATCGTGGACGGATTCTTCGCGACTGGGATATCCCGACAGGCCACCTTCTTGTCGAAGCTTCGAAAAGTCTTGGCGTCCTGTCAGCAATTTATGAACGTACGTCTGATGACCGGTATCAAAAACGATCGTATCTGCAGGTGAACGGAAAACTCGGTGAAGAGCGATAGTCAATTCAACAACGCCCAAATTTGGCCCAAGGTGCCCGCCTGTCTTTGAGACATCTTCAATGAGCTTCGCGCGGATCTGTGCCGCTAAATCGTCCAGTTTTGCCGCTGGGACACGCCTCAGGTCACTGGGCGAAGAAATCGTACTCAATAAAGAGGCCTGATTTTGGGCATGGGTCATGGACAAGATTCTAGTGTCATGGTGACTGATGAGCCGAACGATGCGCGCTAAGAGGAGAAGTGTGCAGCGCAATCGGACTTCAAAGCACGTTATCAATGCAGGAATTAGAATGAAGGCGCGACGACTTGACGTATAGAGAAGGAGACACGATGAGCGTGCAACGTCCGTATGGACAGTGGGACTCTCCGGTCGAAGCCGATTCCTACACTCAGACATCAGTGCAGCTGTCACAGGTTCGCGTCGACGAAACCGATACCTACTGGGTTGAAGGTAACCCCCGCGATAACGGTCGAAATACTCTTCTGCGCGCGGATTCTATGGGGCAAATCTCTGAAGTTCTTCCGCTCATTGATGGCATTCGTCTCCCTGACGTCCGCACCCGTGTCCATGAATATGGCGGACGAGCATACGCGGTTTCCGACGGCTTCATCGTCTTTTCCGATGGCTTCGACGGTCGTGTCTACGCCTTTAACACTCGCGATCCGAGGCGTCAGTTGGTTCCGCTCACTCCTTTGGGCAAAGTTCGCTACGGTGACTTCGAAATCGCCGACGTTCGCGGTTTGGTTTATGCGGTAGCAGAGGATCATTCGAATCCCGGCGAACCAGTCAATTCGCTTGTCGCAATTCCTCTGGATGGACGAGCAGCGCGCAATGCTTTCGAGATCATCCCGATTTTTGGTGGGTCTGACTTTGTCTCATCCCCGACCTTGAGTCCCGATGGAACCAAACTCGCATGGCTCTCATGGAACCACCCCAACATGGCGTGGACACGCTCCGCCCTTCACGTTGGCTCACTGGATTTTGAGGGCAAGATCGCGGCCTCGTTGATTTTGGTTGATAAGCCAGAAGTCTGCGTTTATGAACCACGTTGGACCCTAAATGGGGATCTAATCCACGTCGATGACTCCTCCGGTTGGGCGAACCTCTATCGCACAGAGGGGTTCCAGTGGAATGATGACGAAGATCAATTCGCGTGGATGACTCGCCTTCGCACACGCCCCTTGCATCCCAGTGCACGTGCATTCTCGCATCCTCACTGGCAGCTTGGCCTTCATTCCTACGATAACTTCGACTACGAAAACCTCATTTGCTCATGGGCAGAAAACGGGACGTGGCATCTGGGCACTGTTCGCTTGGATAACGGTATGTGCGAAGAGTGGCGTACCCCGTGGTGGCCAACCGGAAATGTTGCCTGCTACGAAGGCCGTGTTGTTACCCTTGCGGATTGCGCAACCCACGAACCCGCAATCGTTGAGGTTTCTGGTGGGGCATCTCGAGTACTCCGATCTTCTTCTCAAGAGCAGCTGAGCGAAGATCTGATTTCTGTCGCTCAAGCAGTTTCATGGACCAGTAGCGACGGAGAGACTGTCCACGGTTTCTACTACGCACCGAAGAACCCCGAGTTCACTGCTCCTGAGGGTTCCCTTCCTCCGCTCCTCGTCAATGTTCACGGAGGTCCGACATCCTCTGCTCGTCCAGGGCTATCAATTGCTGTCCAATACTGGACCTCTCGTGGATTTGCCTTCCTTGATGTCAATTACCGCGGGTCAACTGGCTACGGTCGCAAGTACCGCCAGCGCCTGAATGGGCACTGGGGGGTCCTTGACGTGCAAGATTGCGCCGAAGGAGCACAGTACTTGGTTTCCCAAGGACTAGCTGATCCTCAGCGCATCGCGATCAGGGGTCGTTCCTCAGGTGGTTATACGGTTTTGTCAGCTCTTGCTGACAGCGATGTTTTCACCGCTGGTACCTCGCTCTTCGGTATTGGTGACCTGAAGCTGCTCGAAGCAACCACTCACAAGTTCGAATCACACTACGATAAATTCCTGATTGGTTCGGATGATCTTTCAGATCCCGTGTGGGCCGAGCGGTCCCCGATCAACAAGGTCGATCAGATCCACGCACCTCTTCTATTGCTGCAGGGCACAGAAGATAAGGTCGTTCCTCCCTCGCAAGCAGAGTCCATGTTCGAGGCTCTCCGTGACAGCGGCCGCCCAGTGGCGCTGCGTCTCTACCCGGGTGAAGGCCACGGATTCCGTTCAGCAGCGCATATTAAGGATTCGTGGGAAAGCGAACTCAGCTTCTATTCGCAAGTCTGGAAGCTCAACGCAAAGGTCCCCGTGAACCTCGACATCGAAAACCTCTAAAGCGCGTCCTAGACGAGATTGAATGCAGTTGGGGGCAGGCACAGAGCCTGCCCCCAACTGCATTCAACTAATAGCCTTATTTCCTCAACCTAAGTCCAGCTAAGAACTCTAGATCCTCTCCAGTAACGTCATCACTTCAAAGTGGTGCGTGTAGGGGAATAGGTCCCAGGCACGCATATCGGCGATCCGGTAGCCCTCCTCAAGAAGATCATGCAGGTCACGTGAAGCCGCAGCGGGATCACAAGACACAAGCAGAATGTGCTCTGCCCCGGTACTGGCCATCGCATGACAGACTTCTTTGCCAGCTCCGGATCTTGGAGGATCAGCGATGATGATCTCCGCACCCCCCAATTCACTATTGAGTTCGCGCACTGCAGGTGCATCGCAGTCGCCAACGAAAGCGTCAAGCACATCACTACCAACGTTTGCCACGGCGTCGGCAACGGCAAACTCGTCAACCTCAAGGGTCACCAAGTGCCCAGCGCTGCCCACAAGGCGTGACAGCGGCAGCGAAAAGAGTCCTGCCCCCGAGTAAAGTTCCATCATCCGGGAAGCACCGAGCGAGGCGACGATATCCTCAACATTTCGGGCTAAAACTTCAGCTCCACGACGATGCGTTTGCCAAAAACCTTGAGGGCGAACTCGATACTGATCTGCTCCGTTTTCGCGGGAAACTGTCCACGTTACGGGTCCCTTCCACGCATCTCCCTGGGCATCCCAGCAGCCCTCATCCGTGCAAATCAGTGCCGGCTGACCGGGAGCAGCAATCAAACGGACTCGCGAGCCTTCGGGAAGGTGAGAAAAAACCTTATTGCCTTCCCAGACATCAAGTTCATTGATCTCTTTGGCGGCTAAGGGCATAGAATCCAGCACCTGAATCTCATGCGAGCGATAGCGGCGCATACCAAGTCGACCTGCTTCATTCACGACACACTCGATACGCGTACGTCGTCCCAGAAGTTCATCCCGATTCTCATCACCGGGCGCCGGTTGGACGCTCACTCCCCCAATGGCCTCGACCTGCTCGGCGACGCGCTCACGACCAATACGTCGCAATTGGTCTTCGAGGACATCGGTTTTCCACCGACGTCCCCCTTCGGGGCTGACGAAGGAGAGTTCTCCCCCACCTACGCCACCTGGGCCAGCTGCCGGCCACACGCTGGGAATTCGATCAGGGCTGGGCTCAAGAATCTCGACGGCCTCGGCCCACAACATCCGCTTCTGTGAATCGATGACACGTGCGCGCACCTTCTCGCCTGGAAGCGCGAATCGAACGAAAACAACGCGCCCGGAATCATCGCGTGCAACACAGGCACCACCATGCGCAGGCGCGCCGATTGTGAGCTCAATCAGTTCATCAGAATCGCTCATGCGCAAAACTCTCCTCACTGGCGCTTAAAAGGATCATTGACACTCTGGGTTCCATCGACCTGGATATCTTCGCCAAGCTTCCAGGGAACAATAGTGAGCACGACGCCGGGGATTCGTAAAAGAGATCGAGATAACCGCAAGGCCATCTGGTTATGGAGAATGTTCTCCCACCAGTGCCGGACCAAGAACTCTGGAATATAGACAACCAGCATTTCTTCCGGTGAACGCTGACGCCTTGAACGTACATAAGAAATGACGATTTGTGTGATGTCCCTAAATGGTGAGGCGACCAGCGTCAAGGGAACAGGAAGACCTGATTCCTTCCATTCGCGACGAATATGCTTTTCTTCCTCGAGGTCTGAGACGACTGAAACAATTTCCAAATTGATGGGAGCCTGCGCGCGTGCCGTCGCAATGGCACGCATTGAAGGCTTCGATAAATTCGACACCAAAACCAAAGCGCGAACGCGTGAAGGCAGGGCACGCCGCGTATGCCAATCCTCCACCCGCAGCTGGCCACGAATGGTGTCATAGTGGCGGCGAATTAAACGCTGGATGGTGAAGACCAGAGCAATAAGCAAAACGGTGATCCAAGCACCGTGAGTAAACTTCGTGACCAGAACGACAGCAAGAACGAATCCGGTCATCATAAAGCCGATGATGTTCACAGAACGCGAGCGAAGCACCTTACTGCGTTCACTGCCATTTTGTGGAAGGCGCAGGCGTTTATTCCAGTGACGGATCATTCCCAGTTGGGAAAGCGTAAACGAAACGAAGACACCAACGACATAGAGCTGGATCAATCGGGTCACGCTCGCATCAAAAAGAATCACCAATGCCGAGGCGCCCACAGCAAGGGCAATGATGCCATTGGAGTACGACAGGCGGTCACCGCGCTTGTAAAGCTGACGAGGCAGGAAGGAGTCACGCGAAAGAACCGAGGCCAGGGTTGGGAAGCCGTTGAAAGCGGTGTTTGCCGCAAGGATCAAAATAAAGCCCGTCACTGCGGTTACGAAAATAAAGAGAAGTGAGCCGTCGCCGAAAATCGTCGAGGCCAATTGGCTGATGACCGGAGCGAAGTGCACATCAGGTTGGGCGCTACCGTGGAGATAAACCATCGAGGTATCGTCAACCATCTGCAGCCCCGTATGACGTGCTAATACGAGGATGGAAATCATCATTGAAGCGGCGATACCACCGAGCATCAGCAGGGTAATTCCTGCGTTGCGTGATTTCGGACGCTTAAAGTTCGGGACGCCATTCGAAATGGCCTCGACCCCCGTTAAGGCCGCGCAGCCGGAAGAGAAAGCACGCATCAGCAAGAAAACTCCACCCAAACCGGTCAGCCCATCAAGGTGAGAACTTGCTGCGTGGATGTCATAGGCAGCGCTATCCGCCATGGGAAGATTCCCCATGAATAGACGGACAAAGCCAACAATGATCATCACTGCAATAGCAATCATGTAGGCATAGGTTGGGATCGCAAATGCTGTCCCCGCTTCTCGCGTTCCTCGAAGGTTGACGAGAGTGAGGAAAATAATCAGTCCAACCGCAATGGGAACTTCTGAACCACGCAGACCCGGGAAGATCGTGGTCAGGTAGTTTGCACCAGAAGAGATTGACACCGCAACCGTCAAGACATAGTCGACAAGAAGTGCCGAGGCCACGAGTAGTCCCCAGCTGGGACCAAGATTCGTCGTGACGACCTCGTAGTCCCCGCCGCCTGAAGGGTAGGCATGAACGGTTTGCCGATAAGACAGAACAACGACAGCCAAAACGCAGGCGACAACTACACCGACCCACACCGACTTGATGAGAGCAAGAGAACCTGCCAATGCAAGGGTGAGGAGAATTTCATCCGGTGCGTAGGCAACAGACGAAAGCGCATCAGAGGCATAGATCGGAAGAGCAAGTCTCTTTGGGAGAAGTTGACGGGCCGCCGCCTTGGAACGAATTGGACGTCCGATTAATACGCGTTTTGCGGACTCAACGAATGATGACACCTCTTAAGCCTATCCTCTGGATGACAGAGCGTCACTTTTGGACGCGTACAGAGCAACTTTTGTGTCAAACAGATGCCATAAGCGCTTTGTGCGAGTAGCGTTGGAGTGTGCACTTTGTGATTATGGGATGCGGCCGAGTAGGCGCCAGTCTTGCCACTATTTTGGATGCGCAAGGACACTCCGTCGCTGTTATCGACTCTGATTCCAAGGCTTTTCAACGCCTTCCTCAGGACTTTTCTGGCCGCCGAGTCACTGGACTTGGTATGGACCGCGATGCCTTAAAGCAGGCGGGAATTAAAGATGCCTACGCCTTTGCTGCGGTATCGAATGGCGATAATTCGAACATTATTGCCGCCCGTGTCGCACGCGAGACTTTCCATGTCGAGCGTGTTGTTGCTCGAATCTACGACCCAGAACGAGCCTTCGTATACGAACGTCTGGGGATTCCCACAGTTGCCACCGTCAAACGAACGACAGAATCGGTGCTTCGCCGCCTGATGCCGCCTGATGCCGCAGTGACGTGGACGCACCCCTCGGGATTGGTTTCTTTGGTCACCGCCACTCCAATCGCTGATTGGTACGGACTTTCTTTCCCCACAGTCGAGAACTTGACGGGTGAGCGGATTGCCTTTGTCTCCCGCTTGGGAACGATTCTTCCCGCCCGTCCAGAGTTGGTCATCCAAGAACATGACCAGTTGTATTTCGCAATCTCTGGTGAAGATCCACTTCCCTTGCGTGACATCTTGACACGCGCACCACGCCTTGAGGACTAAGAGATGAAGATTGTTATCGCCGGAGCTGGGTCCGTAGGACGCTCGGTTGCTCTTGAACTACTCGATCACGGTCACGACGTGACCTTAATCGATAAGAAACCCGACCAGCTGCGCGTCGCTTCAGTGGCTGACGCCGAATGGATTCTTGCCGATGCGTGCTCGCCCGAAGCACTTTCGGAAGCGGGCGTGCGTGATGCCGATGTCGTCTTGGCAGCAACCGGAGATGACAAAGCAAATTTGGTGATTTCGCTTCTTGCGAAGACTGAATTCGCCGTCCCACGTGTTGTTGCACGCCAAAACAACCCAAAGAATGAATGGCTATTTGATGCCTCCTGGGGAGTGGACGTTCCTGTTTCGACGCCGCGCATTATGACTGCCTTGGTCGAGGAAGCGATCTCCGTCGGAACCCCGGTGAAGCTCTTCGCCTTCCACTCTGCACAGGCGGCAATGTACGCCTTCGTCTTACCGGACAACTCCCCAATCATTGGCAGGAGTATTGGCGATGTCGCATTCCCACCTCGTGTTGTTTTGAGCGCACTCTTACGTGATGGTGCGCCTTTTGCGCCTCAGGCGGATGATTCCTATCAAGCTGGTGACGAACTCGTCCTGCTGATTTCAGATCGCGGAGGTCAGGTTCTCACCGCACTGAACCGCATGCTGACACGGGAAGTGGAAACCGAGGCCTAGATAGAGGGCTAGTCTTTTTCAGCGTCCTGCGCAGAATCGGAATGCGCAGGACGCAGCCGGAAATCATCCTTTAAGAGCCACCAGGTCAGCCAGGCAACAGGAATAAAAAGCGGGATTCCCAACGCGATCTTCATTGCTGAAAGCCACGCGACTTGTTCGTTCAGCCACAGGGGTACTTGAACAGCCAAGCGGATGATAAAGACTGCAGACCAGGCCAAGGTCAGCCACACGCATTTAGCTGCGAGATCGCGCGACTCAGGCTCTTTCACCCAACGAATGGGACGCCCGGTTAAGAGTCCAAAAACTACCGAAACTAGTGGCCACCCAATAACCAAGCTGACCAGTAAGACCAATGCCCATGCTGCGTTTGTCACAAGACCCCAGGTGAAGAAGTTAATTCCCTTCCCCGAGATGAGTGCCCATACCAGAGCAATTCCAACCCCAAGAAGCCCTGACAGAGATTGGACAATCGACTGCCGCTGAATGAGACGGATGATTACAAATAGCACTGAGCACAATGCCGAGGCGATCGCGGACAACAGAAGCGCACCGCTGAGTAGGTAGCAACCTAAGAATACGAGGCCGGGAACCACGGCCTCGGCAATACCGCGCGCTCCCCCAAGAACATCAGAGGCCGAAAATTCATCTTGGGCAAGCCACGCGTATCGATTATTCGACATTGTCCTCTGCAATCAGACGATAGAGCGGGTTCGTCATCACTTTTACCCCATTACTGACACCAATTGTTCCCTCAACTTCGAGGTGAACTCCCGCATGCATGCCGGGGATGTCACTGCGTCCCGGCCAGCGAAGGACAATTGTCCCCGTTCCGTCAAAGAGAGTGGCATCAATCAGCGGACGAATATTTTCCGGATAGTAGGTGACCGATTGAATCGTCCCAAAGAGAATCGCTTTTTGGCGATCCTGCACATCGGCGACGGCTAAACGTCCGCGCTCTTCCCGGCTCTGTTTCTCATCGTTAGCGTCGATGTCTTCACGACTCAGTGAAAGCCTTTTCACTGCGCGGTCGATGAGTTTCTTAAACATTGGGAACTCGTGTTGCGCTTTGATCGGGAAGATGAAGTGGCAATAGATCCAGTCGCGGTCGAGGTTCGTCGCCGCGTACGACAACAACCCGATCGATGAGCTCCTCGAAGTCATCAGCTTCTTGACCGCCCAATGCTGCAGGGCCGACCATGTCGATTCGCGCGAACCAACGGTCACCCTCACGTCCGATAATTCGGGTCCGCGTGGTGCCCTTCTTCCCATCGGGAAGGGTCACTGCCTCATCAACTTCAAGCTCATCACCGTAGCGAGTGTGCTTTTCACGAACACTACTACCGCCCTCTTCATAGGCAGCGCGAATCTGTGGACGAAGTTCATCCCAGGTTCCACCCGAACGCGGCGCAGCAGCAATAGAGAACTGAAGTCCCGATGAAGCGAGCACCAACATAATCCGAATGATGCTTTGCCCATCTTCGCCGGCTTGTGCGCGAATCTGCATGCCAGGTACGGCAGGAATTCGCAGAGAACCTAGGTCAACATAATCGACCGAGGTATCAACTTCGTATTCTTCGCGGGGGCCGGGGATCTGCCACAGTTCTGACTCGTCGTAGAGCTGGGGGCGTACTTCCTCTTCTACCTCTTCTTGAACAGTGTCTTCCTTGCGTGAACGTCCGAACATAACTGAATTATCTCACGCTCAGCCAGCACACTCAGTGCAGACGGGCTGTCCATTGTCATCGACGTAGGCGAGCTGAGAAGCGTGATGGACCAGGAAGCACATTGAGCAGGTAAATTCGTCATCCTGCTTGGGAACGACGTGAACCGTCAGCTCTTCCTTTGAAAGATCTGCACCGGGAAGCTCAAAATTCTCTGCGGCCTCATTTTCATCCTCGTCGACATTTGCCGAACCAGAATCATTGCGACGCGACTTCAGCTCCTCAATGGAGTCCTCTGCAACATCATCGTCATTCTTACGAGGTGCATCGTAATCGGTGGCCATTTTGTCCTCCCTTTTTCTCATCATGTATGACGCTCCCGCGTAACACATTCGCTGCGCTGCAGGGTAACACGTTGAAAATTTTCGCGCTACTGAAAAGGACACGCGCCCCGGCAATCAAGGATTTTAACGCCATCTTTGAGAAAATTTGACCACGAAGCAAGGAGGAAAAGCGATGATCGATCTTGATCTTCTCGGAGTAGGTGCTGACGAGGAAACACTGGTATTCACCGACAGTGAAGGCCGTCGTTACACCACCCCGATCACAGACGAACTGCGAGGTGCCGTCCGTCGCGATCGTCCGCGTATCGAGGCGATTACCGAAGATAAGCCCTTGCGTCCTCGTGAAATCCAGGCCTTGCTTCGTTCTGGTGCACGAGCTGTCGATATCGCACGCGAACACAATGTTGAGGTCTCGCAAATCACTCGCTTCGAAGCTCCCGTTCAGGCAGAGAAGGATTATGCACTTCAGCGCGCCCTTTCCAGCCCTATTGGAAATCTTCCTGATTCGCCTGTTATGGGAGACTTGGTTGTTGACCGTCTGGCAGCCCGAGGAGTTTCCCCAGATTCTTTGCATTGGTCAGCATCGCGCCAGGCCGATTCCCCTTGGGTCATTCACTTGACTTTCATTCAGGGTGCCGTCGAGCACGGTGCGCAGTGGCGTTTACAGGCTTCCGGCCATCTCGAGGCCATTGACGAGGAAGCCCGTTGGCTGACCGAGACCGCCTCCCCGACCGGAGTCCAGAGTTTTACTTCACTTCCTGTTCCGGCCCCCGTTGTCTCTGTGGATCGCTCTGATATCGAAGAACGTGAAGCACTGGTCGAGCAGCTCAATGCTCAACGCGGAAAGCCCCAAGAAATTGAGTATGAGCTCGATGATGAGGAAGACGAAGAGGAGATCTCAGAGGAGCGTCCCCATCTGCCCGCCGGGGTTGAATCTTTGGCAGCGCGTATCCATTCTTTAACCGAGGCACGAAAGAGTTCCTCAGAGGTAAAAGAATCTGCGGAAACAACAGAGGCCGTTGAAGATCAACCCCTGCCGCTTGAACAGCTTGAAGATATTCCTCAAGCTCCCGCTGCTGCGAAAAAGTCAAAGAGGCGTTCCGTTCCAAGCTGGGACGAGATCGTTTTTGGCTCGCGTCCCTAAGCAAGCACCGCTAGCGGAATCAGCATTTCATCGGGTGTTAGAGAGCCGTGGACGCCGATGAGAGTCATAGCTCCCGAGCTTTGAGTGCGGCTATCGACTATCCCACCACGGCCTCGTGAGAAGACAACGAAATCGCCGCTCTCGGCAAGACCTGGGCCCGTACCGATCAATGCCGGTAGTTCATCAGCTCCCACTACCCATGCATGCTCTCCAAGGAATTCTTCCCAGCGGTTCCTCACTTGCAGCTCGTTTGTACCCGGAAAACAGTGAACATGAACTGCTCGTGTTTCCCCAGCGACTGCGCGTACGCCCTGACTTAAGGGAGATAGCTCGGCGACGTTATAAAGCCGGTCAAAATCAATATTCACCATGCCGTGATCGGCGGTAAGGACAACGCGAACATCGTCTGGAAGCGAGCTCAGGAAGCGTCCAAGTCCCGCGTCGAAATCTTCTAATGCATCGCTCCACTGGCTTGATCCCACCCCGTGAGCATGACCGGCGGCATCGATTTCAGACCAGTAGAGATACACCAACTTTGTCCCAGAGCGAATCTGGTCAATTGCTGCCTGGCACCGTTCTTCCCATGACGTGGCAGGAACAAAACGGGCACCTCGAAGAGCGGCTGAAGTGAGTCCAGAGCCAGCAAACTTGGCTGGAAGAATGGTCGCGCACGGGACCGAGGCAGCAGAAAGTTGTTGGAAGAAGGTCGGGCATTCTTGCCACTGCGTCGGATCAATCCCGTCCGTGAAGGCAAGAAGATTAAAGAGGCGCTCGCCGTGAAGCACGCTGTAACCAACCATGCGGGTACGACCAGGAAGCTGACCTGTTCCGCAGGCGGTAATACCTGCAGCCGTCGTCGATGGGACAACCGAGTAAGCAGTGTGGATCTGATCCCGGAATCCGCGAAGGTTGCGCGCGTGCCCTAAGTGATCCATCAGAGGAATGAGGCCCAGGCCGTCAACCAGAATGACAACTGAAGCTTTCGCCTCTTCCAGCCCCAGTTTTGAGGAAAGATCGGGGCGCGCAAGAGACAATTCGGGTTCGACAGCTCCCATCACTGCTGGAATCACCTGCGTCAGGCGAAAATCATCCGCGCTCGGTAAGGAGGCTCCTGTAGCCCGAAGATGGTCATTGAGCATTACGGACCACCTCAAGAAGAGCATCAACCAAAAGCTGAGCATCCGTATATGTACGCGAGCCATCGGCTAGTTGCGAGACTCGAAGAGAAATATCATCGGGATAGCTACGGGCCATGAAACCATGATCGGCTTGGCATGTCGGATCATCGCAGCGGAGCTGTTCAATATCGCTGCGCTTTTGAGAACCCATATCGATGCTGATCGTCATCTCAGACACCTCGTTTCCCTGAGTGGGATCAGCAATGACTTCTTGAACTGAAACTCCCGATATTGCACGGATCGGACGGGCAGCCGAAACTACAACAGCGCTGTGGTTATCCCCCTCGTCAACGTGCACCTGAATAAAGCAACTCTGAGTAAGAACAAGAACTGTTAAGTGGCGGAACATTGACCCGCGATCGAATGCCGCTTCAACCTGCACGAGCGACGCACGGACCTCTTCATTGCCGAGTAAGCGATGAACGGCTCGAATTGCAAGGTCAGGGAAGAAGCCAGCACGCTCGATATCGCGATCTAATTTCACCGTCTAATTCTATCAAGAGCGGCGTGTACTTGGCGGTTTTACGCCAATTTCGTAGAGAATCGACCCATGCGAACGAAGGATGAAAAGCTCAACCTCCCCGATGCTGATCAGAACATCACAGAAATCGATGTCTCGACAGAAATGAGGGGGTCCTTCCTTGAATACGCCGTTTCTGTCATCCACGCACGAGCTCTTCCTGACGCACGTGACGGTTTGAAGCCCGTTCAACGCCGCATCCTTTTCCAGATGGACCAAATGGGACTTCGTCCCGATCGCGGTCACGTTAAGTCGCAGCGAGTTGTCGGCGAGGTTATGGGTAAGCTTCACCCTCACGGCGACTCGGCAATCTATGACGCTCTGGTTCGATTGGCCCAACCCTTCAACCTTCGTCTGCCCTTGGTTGACGGACATGGAAACTTCGGCTCCCTTGACGACGGTCCCGCTGCTGCGCGTTATACCGAGGCGCGGATGGCTCCGGCGGCCTTGGACCTGGTTGCGTCTCTTGATGAAGACACCGTCAACTTTGTTCCCAACTACGACAATCAATTCATGCAGCCGGAGGTCCTTCCTGCCGGTTTCCCCCAGCTACTCGTCAATGGTGCTTCAGGTATCGCTGTTGGTATGGCAACGAATATCGCGCCCCACAATCTTTCAGAAACAATTGCCGCAGCACAGTATCTTCTCAAGCATCCCGATGCCTCCGTTGCTGACCTCATGCGTTATGTACCCGGCCCAGACCTACCAGAAGGTGGCGTGATCGTTGGCCTTGAGGGGATCAAGGATGCCTACGAAACAGGACGCGGTGCATTTAAGACTCGCGCAAAGGTTCAGGTTGAACGTGTCACCGCACGAAAGATGGGCCTTGTCGTCACTGAGCTTCCCTACATGGTCGGACCTGAGAAGGTCATTGAGAAGATCAAAGAAAACGTTTCTGCCGGTCGTTTGAAGGGAATCTCGGCTGTACAGAACCTCACCGACCGCATTCACGGCCTGCGCTTGGTCATCGAAATCAAAAACGGCTTCAACCCCGAAGCAGTACTCCAACAGCTCTATGCTCGCACCCCTTTAGAAGATTCCTTCTCGATCAACGCAGTTGCATTAGTTGATGGCCAACCAAGGACGCTGGGGCTCAAAGATATGCTCCGAGTTTTCCTTGACCACCGAATCGATGTCACGACTCGCCGGTGCAACTTCCGACTTGGAAAGTGCCGTGACCGCCTGCATCTGGTTGAGGGCTTGCTCATTGCAGTTCTAGATATCGATGACGTCATTGCCATTATCCGCTCTTCCGATGACGTTGAAACCGCCCGCGAACGCCTCCAGACTGCGTTCGATCTCTCTGAAGTCCAGGCAAACCACATTCTTGAATTGCGCCTGCGTCGACTCACAAAGTTCTCTCGTATTGAACTCGAAACTGAACGCGATGAGCTCAATGCAAAGATCGCTGAACTGGAAGAGATCTTGGCCTCTCAAGATCGTCTCTACGCGCTCATCAGCCAGGAACTTTCAGAGGTTGCAGCACGTTTGGGAACGCCTCGTCGGACCCTTCTCCTTTCAGCAACCGGCACCCAGGTTGACCAAGCACAGCCCGGCGCCGCACTCGCTGCGATCCCCGCGGCGACCGGAAAAGCGACGACAATGTCGCTCGAAGTTCCCGATGATCCGTGTGTTGTTGTCCTCTCGGCGGCAGGATCGCTCGCCAGAGTAGAAGGTGCAGATCCTATCGAAGCTGGCCCTCGCGCATCGCACGATGGAATCCGCGCACAGCTTTCGACCTCCGCTCGTTCGCAGATCGCAGTCGTCACCTCCGATGGCCTTGCCCACCGCATTGACGTCGTTGATCTTCCTGCGCTTCCGCGCTTTGAAACTGGATTGTCCTTCGCGGCTGCAACTCCCAGTGCGCTGCTGATCCATACCGATGCGCCTGCAGTCGGCCTGCTTGATCCTGAAGCCGATACCGTCATGGCAATGGGCACGCGCATGGGCGTCGTCAAGCGATTGAAGCCCGATGTACTTCAGCGCGACGAATGGGAAGTTATTTCACTTGAAAAGGGAGATGAACTGGTTGGATTTGGCCCCAGCAGCGACACCTCCGACCTTGTTTTCATCACCTCCGACGCTCAGCTTCTTCGCACTCCGGCCGAGAAGGTCCGCCCACAGGGACGTACGGCCTCGGGAATGGCAGGGATGAAGCTTTCAGATGAGGCCAATGTGCTGGGGTTCTGGGCGGTGAGCAGCCCGGACGAGGCCGTAGTTGTGACCGTGGCCGGTGCCGCTGGCGCGCTCCCGGGGACGGGACAAACAACCGCGAAGGTCACTCCCCTAGCCGCATATCCCTATAAGGGACGAGGCACCCAAGGCGTACGCGTCCAGCGTTTCCTCCGCGGAGAAGATCGTTTGGATATTGCGTGGGTTGGGGATAACCCGCGGGCAGCCTCAGCCGATGGGACTCCGGTGGAGCTTCCCGCGCTCGACGAGCGCCGCGACGCCTCGGGAACCCCGATTACACACGCCATCGCGACTATCGGTTGAGATAGCGGCCTAACGTTGGGTCTATCTGGGCTTAGGTGAGTGTCACCAAGTCCAGATAGGAATCATCCCAAAGGTCTTCATCGGCATCGGGAAGAACCAGTACGCGCTCGGGGGCAAGGGCTGTCACTGCACCCGGATCGTGGGTAACCAAAACTACGGCACCCTCGTAGGAATGGAGCGCGTGCAGAATTTCTTCGCGCGAGGCGGGATCCAAGTTATTCGTCGGCTCATCCAAAAGAAGAACGTTTGCACCCGACACAACCAAGGTTGCCAGCGCTAGGCGAGTCTTTTCTCCACCCGAAAGTACGTGTGTCGGCTTATCGACGTCATCTCCACTGAATAGGAACTGACCCAAGACGTTGCGAACATGCGTATCGTCAAACCCCGGGGCGCTATGAGCCATGTTTTCCTTAACAGTGGCATTCATATCCAAGGTGTCGTGTTCCTGAGCGTAGTAGCCAAGCTTGAGGCCATGGCCGTCTTCAACAATTCCGCTATCGGGTTCTTCAACGCGGGCAAGTAGGCGAAGAAGAGTTGTTTTACCCGCGCCATTAAGCCCCAGGACGACAACTTTCGAACCGCGGTCGATGGCAAGATCAACACCGGTAAAAACTTCCAAAGAGCCGTAGCTCTTCGACAGGCCCTGTGCACTCAGCGGCACTTTTCCGCAGGGAAGCGGTTCGGGGAAACGCAACCGCGCAACCTTTTCTTGGACCTCTTCGCTTCCAACAGAGGCGACCAGCTCTTCAGCACGGCGAAGCATCTGTTGAGCAGCAACGGCTTTCGTGGCCTTTGCGCGCATTTTTTCACCCTGAGCACGCAATTGTTCGGCTTTCTTCAGCGCGACAGCTCGTTCTTTTCGGCGTCGCCTCTCATCTTCCTCACGCTGTTTAAGGTATGCAGCCCAGCCCAAATGATAAATATCGACATGCGCGCGATTAGCGTCCAAGTAGAACACCTGATTCACAGTGTCACCCAGCAGTTTCACGTCGTGGGAGATTACTAGGACACCACCGGGGAAAGTCTTGATCCAATCGCGTAGCCACAGGATGGAATCGTGATCAAGGTGGTTTGTCGGTTCGTCAAGCAGAAGGGTATCCGCACCCGAGAAAAGCACGCGAGCAAGTTCAACCCGTCGACGCTGACCACCCGACAGGGTTGAGAGAGTCTGCCCCAATACGCGATCATCTAATCCTAATGAGTGGGCAATCTGCGCGGCTTCCGCATTCGCCGCCCAACCTCCGGCCTGAGTAAATTCATGGTCCAGACGAACGTAACGCTCCATAGCTTTTTGCTGGCGTGTACCTTCGGTCGTCGACATTTCTTGTTCGGCACGCTTGATTTTCTTAATAATCGCGTCGATACCGCGAATCGAAATAATTCGGTCGCGTGCAAGCTGATCGGGATCACCTTCGCGCGGATCTTGGGGAAGATATCCAACCGTTCCGTTACGTGTAATTGTGCCTTCATACTGAGCGGCGCCGTGGTCTTCTTCTCCGGCCAGAAGCCGCATCGTCGTTGTCTTACCCGCGCCATTGCGACCAACTAATCCGATGCACATCCCCTTATCAATCCTGAAGGAGGCATCTGAAATGAGCTCGCGCGGACCGATCCGCAAGGAAAAGTGAGAAACGTTGATCACTCTGTCATTCTAACGGGGTGCCCAGCGCGCGTGCTCACGCACCAAGCAGGCACAATAGAAGGGTTAACTCACGCGCATAGAAAGTTGAGATTGATGACCGAGCACGCCGAACGCAGCGCACAGCCTCGTGTGTACGACATTGTTGCTGTTAGCTTCGTTGCCTTCCTTTTGATTTCGAATATTGCAGCAACGAAAGTCACGGCGCTTGATGCGGGTCCAATCCATCTGGTTTTCGATGGCGGTGCCGTCCTCTTCCCGCTCACCTACATTCTTGGTGACGTCCTTTCTGAGGTTTATGGCTTTGCACGGGCACGTAGGGTCATCATCATGGGCTTCGCCGCGTCTCTGTTGGCTTCGCTGACCTTCTGGGTCGTCCAGTCAATTCCAGCTGGTCCTGGATACGAGAATCAGGATGCTTTTGTCGCAGTGCTCGGCTTTGTTCCACGCATTGTTGCCGCATCGATTTGCGGATACTTGGTCGGCCAGCTCATGAACTCGCTGGTTTTGGTGAAAATCAGGGAGCGCTGGGGTGCTAAGCACCTGTGGGCGCGTCTGATTGGTTCGACCCTGGTTGGCGAAGCTTTCGATACCGTGATTTTCTGCACGATTGCTTTTGCGGGCATCATCCCTGGGATGGAATTCGTGAACTACATCGTTACCGGCTATGTCTACAAGGTCGGTATTGAAGTTGTCTTCCTACCCATTACCTACCGCGTGATTGCATTGGTGCGCCGCGTCGAGCACCTGAAGAGTGATGAGGTCTTGGCATGAGCGCTTCCTCAAATTGGCTCAGTAAACCAGCCGAGTTCACCGGACCTTTCCCTACATCGGATCGTGACCGCGGTTTCGATTGCCGAACGCGTCTTGACTACGCTTCAGGCTTGGGACGAACGGGCACGATTCACACCGCGCACGGTACTATTTCGACTCCTGCCTTCATCCCGGTCGGCACAAAAGCGAATGTCAAGGCCCTGACCCCCGAGATGGTGCGTGATCTGGGTGCACAGGCTGTACTTGCCAATGCTTACCACCTTTATTTGCAGCCGGGTTCGGACATTGTTGACGAGGCCGGTGGCGTCGGTTCCTTCATGAACTGGGGTGGCCCGACCTACACGGATTCCGGCGGTTTTCAGGTTCTTTCTTTGGGCGCAGGGTTTAAGAAGGTGCTTTCAGCCGAGTTCAGCGGTCAAGCAAGTTTCGATGATCCCAAGCTCAACAAGCAGGCTGTCAAAGCTTCACGTGCTGTTGTCGATGAAGAGGGAGTAATTTTTTCTAGCCACATCGACGGTTCGAAGCACCGTTTCTCCCCCGAAGTCTCGATGAGCATTCAGCACGAATTGGGCTCAGACATCATGTTCGCCTTCGATGAGCTGACCTCACTGCTTCACCCTCGTTTCTATCAAGAAGAGTCCCTTGAACGTACCCATGAATGGGCCCGTCAGTGCTTGGCGATCCATCAACGTCTCACTAATGAGCGCGTCGGAAAGCCCTACCAACAGCTCTGGGGCGTTGTGCAGGGAGCGCAATACGAGGATCTTCGCCGACATGCCGCGCGCACCTTGGCTGAGATGGACGTTAACGGTCAGATCTTCGATGGTTTCGGTATTGGAGGCGCACTGCAGAAGGAAAATCTGGGAACAATCGTTTCTTGGGTGAGTTCTGAGCTCCCCGAGGATCGCCCTCGCCACCTTCTGGGGATTTCCGAACCCGACGATCTTTTCCGCGGCGTCGAGGCCGGCGCAGACACCTTTGATTGCGTGAACCCTTCTCGCGTTGCGCGAAATGCAGCAATCTACTCCCCCGACGGTCGTTTCAATATTACAAACGCCCGCTTCAAGCGTGACTTCACTCCCCTGGTCGATGGCTGTGGATGCTATACCTGCACGCATTACACCCGCGCATACGTCCACCACCTGTTTAAGGCGAAGGAAATCCTGGCTTCGACGCTGACAACGATTCACAACGAGTGGTTCACCGTCCGCTTGGTTGATGCCATTCGAGAGTCCATCGACAACGGCGAATACTCAGCATTTAAAGAGGAAATGCTTGGGCGTTTTTCAGGCGCCGAGCGCGCTAACCTACGCTAACGTAAGTAGTAGTTTTCTACTAGGAGTGGACATGGTTTCAGACCTCACATTGCAATCCCGCAGGCAGTACGACCCGGGAACGCCACTAGAGGTACCGGTTCCGGATACATCGTTGATCACTCTTCTGGAGACCTCCGCGCGGCTTTACCCCGAACGCATTGCAGTCGACTACTTTGGCGCTACCCTGACCTACGCTCAGCTCTATGCGCAGGTGCTGCGAGCCGCACAAGTTCTCATCGAGACCGGCCTGCGCCGCGGTGATGTCTGCGCCATTTGTCTTCCCAACTGCCCGCAGGCATTAGTTGCCTTCTATGCCTGCATGCGCATTGGTGTCGTCGCTGCAGAGCACAATCCGCTGGCACCAGCTGAAGAAATCCACCAGCAACTCGATCGCCACCGCGGAAAAGTCGCAATCGTCTGGGAAAAATCGGTTGACGCGTTTATTCGCGAGGGCGATAAATCACTGGATACGATTTTTACTGTCGATATCTCGGCCGGGATGCCACGCTCACAGCGAATGCTCTTAAGCCTTCCAATTGAACGAGCACGGCAGACTCGCGAACAAATGCGTGCCGCGCGTCCTAAAGATGCCCGCTCCTGGGATCAGGCAGTCGCTCATGCACGACTGGTTCATCCTGATACTCCCCAAGCAACCGGTGATGATTTAGCGGTCATCCTTCATACCGGTGGCACGAATGGCGTTCCCAAGTCAGTTCCTCTCACTCACCGCAACATCGGAACGAATGTCAATCAATGTCGCATGTGGGTATGGAAGCTTCACGAAGGTGCTGAAACCTTCTACTCACTGTTGCCCTACTTCCACGCCTACGGATTGACCTTCTTCATGTGCGCGGCAGTTCATCTTGCTGCTACGCAATTACTCCTTCCAAAGTTCGATGTCGATTTGGCATTGGAAGCACATAAGCGCCGACCTGTGACCTTCTTTGTTGGAGTTCCCCCGATGTTCGAACGCGTAATGAATCGCGCTGCTGAAAAGAACGTCTCTCTGAAGACGATTAAGTGGTCGATTTGCGGCGCAATGCCACTCTCGAAGACTCTGGCTCAGCAATGGGAAGAGGCAACCGATGGGATGATTATCGAGGGATACGGGATGTCCGAGACATCTCCCGTTATCGCCGGTTCCCCCCTTGCCGATAACCGGTACCACGGCGCTTTGGGCGTCGTTTTTCCCTCGACCGATGTCCGCTTGGTCGACCTTGAAGACCCCAGCATCGATGTTGAAGACGGCACTCCCGGTGAAATCATCGTTAAAGGCCCTCAGGTCTTCAGTGGCTACCTTGATGCGCCCGAAGAAACTGCTCGCGTCTTCACTGAAGACGGATGGCTACGTACCGGCGACGTTGCGATCAATAAGGATGGCTTCCTTGTGATGTCCGATCGCAAGAAGGAGCTCATCCTTTCGGGTGGCTTCAACGTATACCCTTCGCAGGTCGAAGCAGCAATTCGCTCGATGCCCGGCGTCAAGGATGTTGCAGTGGTTGGACTTCCCGCGGGCGAAGCGCGCGAAGAGGTCACCGCGGCGTTGATCTTGGAAGATGACGCACCGATGATTACCCTTGCACAGGTGCGCGCATGGGCCGAGAAATATGTCTCTCACTACGCCCTTCCGCGCCAGATTGCGATCATCACTGACCTTCCACGCAATCCGCTGGGTAAAGTCATGCGTCGCAAGGTCAAGGAACAGCTTCTTGACCCCGCAAACCGAATGATTGAAAGCGCTCAAAGAGCAATTGGCGAGGCCGCGGCAGCAGTAAGTGAGCGCCTCTCCCCTGGCGATACTTCAACAGAGCAGAAGAGCGACGAGAATGAGTGAGAAACCTCAGCGCCAAGCGACGCGCCTGATTCGTCATTCACGGGCGCTTGTCACTTCTCTCTCCCAAGGAGCTCAACGACTGGGATCGCATACCGCTGCACGTCTCAAGGCGCGCAGCGGAACTCAGGCGACGCCTCGACACCACCAGGCTCCGCCGAGAGTCCAGTGGACTCCGCCTACGCGCACCCCCTCAAGTAGCCGCCGAGTTCTTAACGGCACGACCCGTAAGCCTCTTGTTCCTCGCTGGCTTGCCCAGGCGGGAGTTGGCTCGTGGGCGATTATCGGCGTGATCATCGTCATCTCTGCAGTGGTTTTCGCAATTGCTCAGGCCACCCCTGTCTTCGTGGCGATCTTTATTGCACTTCTTCTCACCGCAATATTGAATCCGCTGACAAATTTCCTCAGCCGTTGGTTGAATCGATGGCTAGCTGTCTTTGCCTCTCTTCTGGCTTTCATCGGCACTTTTGTCGCACTCATGACACTGGTGATTACCTCGATCGCTGGCCAATGGCCGAACCTTCTTGTCGAGGTTGAAAACGGCCTTGTTAAGGTCTCTGATCTGGTTTCCCATCTCAAGCTCCCTTTCCAAATCCCCATCAACGATCTCACTCATCTGAATGAAACCCTGATGAACCAAGGCAAGCAGTTCCTTGCCTCTAATTGGTCGGGATTGCTCAGTGAGACTGTGGCGAATGTATCGAGTGCGGCTGTCGTTGCTTCGGTCCTCGTCCTTGCCTTCTTCATCACAATCTTCTTCTTGCACTCCGGCAACCAGATGTGGTCATGGTTTGTCGCCCTTCTTCCCTATCACCGGCGAGCGGTGACAAACCGTGCAGCGCAAGCAGGATGGGCAACCTTCTCCGGCTATGCACGTGGAACCATGCTGGTAGCTGGAACAGATGGTCTATTTGCTGCCATCTTCTTGCAGATACTGGGCGTCCCCGTAGCTCCTGCTCTGGGAATTTTGGTTTTCATCGGCGCCTTCATTCCGCTTATTGGTGCTCCAACAGCGATGATCCTTGCCATGATCGTTGCTCTTGCAGCCAAGGGCATTGTTACCGCTGCAATCGTTGGTTTGGGCATTGCTTTGATTGGCCAGATCGAAGGCCATATTCTTCAACCGCTCATCATGGGACACCAGGTATCCTTGCACCCCGTTGTCGTGGGTATCGGTGTCATGGTGGGAACCTTCACCGCTGGGCTATTGGGAGCAATCATTGCAATCCCGATTATTTCGGTGATTTGGTCAATCTTCTCTGAGCTCTACGTGCCTCGCGAGCGTGTATAACCCCGCTTTAACGAAAATCGCGTGAGCGCACGCATAGCTCCGTATTCATCGGATAGATACGGAAGGCGCGTACGCTTCGTGTCCCATACAGGTTTTCGCAGTAGCCGTCGACAATAACCGCCGGAGCCATGACCTCTTGGCGAAACTGCCGCCACGTATTTTCGGTAACCGTAACGTTCACACTTCCGGTTTCATCTTCTACGCTCAGGAAGAGGACCCCTCCGCCACTACTGGGACGCTGACGATGGGTAATAATTCCTCCTACTCTGATGTGAGCACGGTTCTCACACGCGGTGACCCCACAGGCAGGCGTCACCCCCTGAGCATTCATCTCGGGGCGAAGAAGCACAAGAGGATGCTGTTTTGGCGACATCCCCATGGACTCATAGTCCAGATTGATGCGGGCAAAATCGTCCAAAGGCGGAAGCTCGGGAAGATGGTATTCCAGGCCAAAACCATCAAGCATTGGTTGGTATTCCTCAGAATCTCCTCCGTCTTGACCCAAGCTACCGCTTGCCCAGATTCCTTCGCGTCGCTCATATCCCAAAGAATCTAGGGCTCCCGCTTGGGCGATCTTTTCCAGATCAGCACTGCGGAGCCTAGCTCTGGATGCCAGCTGCTCGAAGCTTGCATACAAGCCATCCTGGCGTTCGCGCACAATCCTCTGGATACGAGATCGATCAAGCCCTTTGATGGCATCAAGCCCTATCACAATTCCCCAGCGCGCGTGAGGATCAACCAACCCTTCTTTTCCGGGGACTACCTCTCCACGCGCCTCGGCAAGTGCCTGCGCACCAATGACACGCTCAATTTCATTGACGGGGAAAACCTGGGTTTTCTCAGCCGAAAGGTTAACGTCAGGCGGGCACACAAGCAGGCCATGGCCTCGTGCATCGTGAATCAGCGAGGAAGGCGAATAAAAGCCCATCGGTTGATGAGACAAAATCCCCGCATAGAAATGCTCGGGGTAGCGAACCTTCAGCCAGGCCGATGCGTACACGATGTAGGCAAAAGAAAAGGCATGCGATTCGGGAAAACCAAAATCGGCAAATCCTTGAACCTGAGTAAAAATTTCCTCGCAGATATTTTGAGGAATACCGCGCTGCTGCAGCCCCTTCATGAAAGGCTCACGAAGCTTCTGCATTTTTTGGATACTGCGCGAAGAACCCATGGCACGCCTGAGCTCATCCGCCTGTGTAGCGCTAAAGCCTGCAACATCCATAGCAATATGCATCATCTGTTCTTGGAACAGAGGAACTCCCAAGGTCTTTTCCAAAGCAGGACGAAGAAGTGGATGCAGATAGCTCACTTTCTCTTCTCCTCGGCGACGACGCAGGTAGGGATGGACGGCCTCGCCTTGAATCGGGCCCGGACGCACCAAAGCAACCTCAATGACAATGTCATAAAAACACCGAGGGCGAAGCCGGGGAAGCACATTCATCTGTGCCCGTGATTCCACTTGGAAAACCCCGACTGTATCGGCTGCACACAGGAGGTCATACACTCGAGGATCTTCATCTTCGAGCTCGTATAAAGAAAGAACTTTCCCCCGAGAATTTCTCACGCCCGATTCTTGAAGAGAATCAAAGATTGCTCCGAGAGCCCCCAACATCCCCAGTCCTAAAAGATCAAACTTCACCAGCCCGGCATCAGCGCAATCTTCTTTATCCCACTGAATAACGCTGCGCCCGCTTGTTCGAGCCCAACGGATTGGACACACCTCGCTCACGGGTTGCTTCGTCAAAATCATGCCCCCCGAATGAATGCCCATATGACGCGGAAGACCGCTCAGAAGCTGCGCGCAGGTTCCAAGCATCTCTTGTGAAGCCGATGAGTCACTGCTTTTGGAGCGCTCCCGACGCTGAGCGCGAGTAGGCACGCTATCAGGCGCAATCCCCAGAGCTCGAGCGGCATCCTTGTAGGCCAGTTGTGAACGATAGGTAATCACGGTCGCGACCTGTGCAGCACGTCTTCGCCCATAGCGGCGATACACATATTGAATGACTTCTTCACGGCGTGCGCTATCAATGTCAATATCGATATCGGGAGCCCCCGATCGTCCCGGAGAAAGAAATCGTTCGAAAAGCATATGATGCTTGATCGCATCAACAGCGGTGATACCCAAGCAGTAACAGACAGCAGAATTTGCAGCTGATCCCCTACCCTGACACATGATCCCAGAGCGACGACAAAAATCGACGATGTCATGAACAATCAGGAAATAGCCCGCAAAATCTAGTTTTTCGATAATTTCCAGCTCATGATCGATAACCTGCCACGCCTGCGGATGAGCGCTGCGCTCACCGTAAATTTCCACTGCCCGAGAATAGGTGAGCTCCCTGAGCCAAGAAATCGTTGTATGCCCCGGAGGAACTTCCGTATCGGGCAGATCCAAGGAATCGAAAGATAGGGGGTAGTAGCACTCATTTGCGCATTCGAAGGCATTATTCACTGCCTGAGGTGCACTACGATGCAGGGCCAGCATTTCTTCGGCACTTCGCAGGAAGGCGTGCTGTGCGGGAATTCGATACTGAAGATCATCAAGACTGCGCCCCTGCCTCAATGAGCACAAAAGATCTGCTCGATATTTCGATTGCGGATAGGCCATGACAGGAGCAGCACTTGCGACAAGAGTCAGGCAATTAGCTTGCGCAAGTTCGGCAAGCTCGCGCCCGAGATCGTCTTGCCCAGGCATCAAGACACTCTCAAGAAGAATGCGTTCACGCCCAAATAGAGCGATGAGATCCTTAAGGAAACGATCGGCCTGCGCATGCCCCTGCGCATGCAAAATCCGTCGCAGAGGCCCCCTGCTTCCTCCCGTCAAAATACGTATATCCCCCATCTGCGCAATATTGCCGAGGCCGTGGGCCGGGCTTTCTTGGGCATCGTGCGTCAGCGTGTACTCGCTCATAAGATGACACAGATCCCGATATCCCTGCGCCGAGGTCGTAAGGACAGGAAGACGAATTCCGCGATCTTCCCACCCCTTGGGTAAACCCCATCCCCGAGCGACTTCTTTTGGTGAGCTATATCGGGAGAACTGCCTCGCATCTAGAGTTAATTCACTGCCAATAAGAAGGGGAAAAGAAGATTCTTTCGCTGCCTGTAAAGCCCGAATAAGGGAATACATTCCATCGACTTCAAGCAGAGCAAGAGCGCTCAGATCCAGATTTTGCGCCGAAGAAACATAGTCCTCTGGCGCATCTGCCCCTTCAAGAAAAGTGAAGTACGAATGCGCGTGTAGCTCAGCAAAGTGATGGGATCCCACCCAATCAGCATATCGAACATATGTTCGATATGCAGTGAATTTACCTCAAGAAAAGATCGAGCTAAACGCGCCCATCCCGGTCTTCTTGGATGAGCTTAAGTAGCTGCTGAATATCAGTGGAACTACGCCCTTCTCCTAAGTTTTGTCCCACAACGCTGTCGACAAGCAGCTGTTTGTGGGCCTGAAGCTGACACACCTTTTCTTCAATGGTGTCTTGAGCAACCAATCGATAGACATTTACCCTGCGATCCTGACCAATACGGTGCGCACGATTCACCGCCTGCGCCTCAACTGAAGGATTCCACCAAGGGTCCATCATGTAGACATAATCCGCCTGAGTCAGGGTAAGCCCCACTCCCCCAGCCTTGAGGGAAATTAAGAACACCTGCACGTCTCCATGCTGGAATTCATCGATCACTGCATGACGGTTACGCGTTTTCCCTTCAAGAAGAAGGGAGCGAATCCCGCGTTGATCCAAGGAACGACGAATTCGTTCCAAGAAAGCAACAAATTGACTGAAAACCAAGACTTTATGCCCCAGCGGAAGAATCTGCTCCAAGTGCTCGCATAGCAGATCAATCTTTGCCGAGCCGACAGAGTCATACCGCTGATCAACCAGGGCAGGATCCAAAGATAATTGACGAAGGCGCGTAAGTGCAGCCAAAACCTCAAATCGTTCACGAGTGTCATTTTCGAGCTCAAGATGAAGAAGGCGTGCGCGCTCGCGGGTCAAATAGCGGTCATAAATTTGTCGCTGTTTGCGCCCCAGCGGCACAGGAAGAAGAGTTTCAACACGCTCAGGCAGTTCGGGCGCGACCTCTTCCTTCGTTCGCCGGAGAACAAACGGAGCAATCAGTGAGTGAAGAAGATTGAGAAGATCAGGCGATCGCCCAGCTTCAATCGGACGCCGGAACTTCTCATTGAAAGAAGAATGACTTGAGAGGAGCCCCGGGACTGCTAAAGACATGAGCGACCAGAGATCTTCAAGAGAGTTTTCAATTGGAGTCCCACTGATGCACACTCGCCAGGCAACAGGTAGCTCTTTCAGGTATCGATACAGTTGCGTGCGCGGGTTTTTGGCGGCTTGGGCTTCGTCGATGACGACGCCCGCTAACTCTCTATTTTTCCAATGTTCGCAGTCAATCCGAAAGAGCGTATGCGAGGTAACAACAACATCCGCACGATCCAACTTATCCCATCCCTGTGGGTCACGCGCATAGGTTGATTGAATGAGAGAAAGCGCCATTTTTGGGAAGCAACTTTCAGCTTCATCCCGCCAGCTCGACATGACGCTGGTGGGGACGACAACCAGAACGGGATGACTGGTATAACCTCGAAACTTTTCAATTGCCCCCAGGATCTGCCTGGTCTTTCCAAGTCCCATATCATCGGCAAGGACACAACCGAAACCTGCCCGAATTCTATTGAGAACCCAATGCATGCCCATCGCCTGATAAGGACGCATTCGTGGCTCATCCTCGATGGGCGCTTTTATTTCTTCCTTGGCCAAGTCTCTGAGACCGTCAATGCGCCTTCTCCATTGAAGGTCTTCTTCACGCGTATCGACGAACTCACTCAGGTTTTCCCAGAGTCCAAATTGGGAGGTTGTCAGCGAAATATTATCGAGAGAACGCGATCGGTGAAGTTGCGCCGCCTGCCGGAGAAGTAGGCGTAAGCGATCGATATCGACGCCCTCAAGATGGAGCCAACGACCATTATCGAGGCGAATATAGTCCTGGTCCTCAGAGAGCGCACTGAGGACGCGAGAGATCGGTAGTTCTTCATCTCCGACGCGAACAGTAACGCGCAAATTCCACCAGTCCGGAGAATCCGTTGCCTGAATCTGTGCGTTAATCTGCAGCTTCTCGTCAACGATGCGAGTCTCTTCAAGATGCTGATCAATATCCCAGGTCACCGAATCCAGCGGCCAGCTATTTTTTAATGCACGAAGCAGCTCGGGGACTTGCGGAAGCGGGATGAGCAGTTCGTGAAAGGTTGGCGCCAGCGAGGCCGCAGGAAAGTAAGCGCGTAACGCCGCGTGGGCAGCATCAAAGTCGCGGGCTAGAGAATCGCTCAGATGACTGATTTTTGTCTGCGGAGACAAATAAGAGCGGAACCGCTTTTTCTCTAAGCTGTAATCCACCGCCCAACATACATAGGCATACTGTGAATTTCGCTCTCGCAGGCACAGTCGCAACTGTGGCAGGAGTTCATCAAAGGGGAAAGTCCTCATCGAGGATATACATCGGTAGTGTGCACGAAGTGCTGCAAGTTCATTCCTGATGAAATCTCCAATTGCAGACATTGGAATGCGAACACAAACCTCATTGAGGGGGGCCAGCTCGTTTTGATCGATGGGATCTGCAACTGCACCTTCTCCTCCATTAATGAAGGTCAGCCCCATTGCATCAGCACGTCGCGGAAAAGGCAGCGTTGTACCAGCCCGGTCAATTTGTTCGCGTTTATAGCAGAGTTCAAGTCCTTTTCTGCCGAGGTTCATATCAATCGCAACAGCAAAAGAATTCATCTGAAAGTCGAATCGATGGAGTTGTGGCGTCAGAAGCACAACCCCCGATTTTTGAAGCTCATAGAGCCAGATGGGTGCACTGCGACCCAGTGATTCCAGCGAGACGTCATAGCTGCCAGGCGAATATTCACTCGATTTTCTACTGCTTTGGTAGAGACGTCGCAAGCTTGTGAGGTGATGCGGCGAAAGCGTATCTAAGAGGCCACTCCACTGAGACTGTGCAAGTTCAGACCAACTGAGACGACGAGCTTCTTGATTGCGCACAAGCACCAACGGAGTCAGCCATACCGGTTGAGCAGGATCGTGAGCGTCAACAATAAGCCCCATAGCTTGAGCACCATCTGTGGATAACAAGCTTTCAAATTCGCTCATCCACACTGAGCCTGCCGAATTTTGCGTGGCAGAATCTTCACCACATTCGAGCCGAGCGCAACGAAGCAAGGCCGCTGCATGGACACAAGCACCTGCAAGATAACAAGAACACGTCAAATGAAGATGTGTCTTTGAGGAATCTACGTAACGAATGACGCTTCGGTACATGACGCCTGGTGCGCGGACGCGGGCCGAAGCCTCGGTATCGCTCCAGGCTATTTCCTGAACATCACCGCGCCTATCTGCAAGAGCCGCCTGCGCCCATAACGCGTGCCCAAGAAGTGCAACTGCATCTTCTTCGCTGCACGCGCGAAGAGCTTGACGAATCGGTGACGCACCCATCCTTTGAGGATATCCCATGTGAATGATTAGCCTTGATGATCTTCATACATTCCAGCAACGCTCCAAGAGCCTTGTTCCCACATCAGCAGAAGATCCGAGGAATTTTCACAACTCACTCTGAGGTAGTGCGTACAGGGGGCATGGGCAATAGCCTCGGCCGTCTCTTGCCACCACGAGTGCGGCATACTCCATGGACCTTTCCAGGAAAGCACCCCGTATCGGTGTTGTCGCCCCGAAATTACTGCAACAATTTCTTTGGGATTATGCGTGAGCGTAGAACGATCACTAACTGCCACTTGCACATGCTCTTGCAAAGAAGAATGAGCATAGAGAAAAGCCGGAAGAGGCGTGGCGTATACCTTCGAGGGCGCATCTTCTACTGCGCCTTCGGGGCAAAGGAGATCACCGGAGCTCGTCACTGTTTGATCAATACAGGCAAAGCCTGATCTTTGCATGGGGGTATAGCCCGGAACTAGACATGGGAGGCGAACAGCATCTTCGCCTTTATAAGCACAAATCTTACGAAGGGCGGAATCACGCTTAGGCGAGTGATGCGTTTTCCATAGAGCGCTTACCCCTGCTGAAGGCATGCAATGCAAGGCTTGAACACTGATGCGATTCAGCCCTTCCTCGGTAGTGGAAGCAGAAAGCCAGGCTACAAGCTGCCAGCGAATACGATCTGCAATTTCTTCTTCATCCCCGTCGATTCCCCACCATTGTCTTTTGTAAGTTTCATGGCTCTGATCGCGGGCAGTGATCACGATACTCGAGCAACGCAGCTGCTCTCTTTCAAGCTTTTCGCAGATTTGACGCGCTAAACGGCGCGAACAGAAAGCGGCCTGTTCTTCATTCTCAATACTTTCCTCGCACTCTTCATCCACTTGCACTTCACGTACAGGAATTTCATGTTTCGGAATCCAAAGATCTTTCCCGCTAAATAATTCGTAGAGCTGCTGACCAATATTTCCAAAACGTGTATACAGAGCACTTTCTCCCATGCGCATCAAATCACGCCCGTGCATCACTCCCACTGAGCGGCAGGTATCAATGACCTGTTGTAGCTGTTCGTGCTGTTTTTGGGGAAATAATGGGAGACACTGAGCAAGGTCAATATGATCGAGAAACTCTTGAGTACGCTCTGGGGGCACAATAATGCCACGCCTTGCTGCTGCATAACTTGCAAGGGGTCCGGATGCTATCCCCACATTGCTTTCTGATCCACTCCACCGAGAAATTGAATCAACAATATTTTCGGCCAGCTGTTCTTCACTGCCGCTCCATCGAGCCGCTCCAGAGGCGGGGGCCCATGCCAGCCCCGGACGCACACAGGCGATACCCGCAACCCATTGCTCACAAGCTTGGACAATTACTTCAAAAGAGTTCAATTCCCTACGTGGGTCACTTTGAAGAATAAGCAGATCTGGACATAGATAACGTGCCATCGACACGCGCATTCCCTGTCGTACACCACATTTCCACGCAGAGGGAGTCACTGTCTTAAGAAAACCGCGTTCCTCAATTGCTCCATGAGCCCCCGGAGGAATATCGACGACCAAAGCATTAATTTCCCAGTTGGGAATCCACACCATGAGACAGCGCATATCATCCCGCCTTTTGATAAATATCAAAGCCTTCTCCCCACGGGCGACTAAAGCCAACCCATGGGTACTTAGTCAGCAAAATTGTTTCTTCTTTTCGCACCTGGGCACCCAAACGCCGCATATCACGAAGCTCTAATACACAACGGTCCACATAGACCAATCGACAATGCGGAAGAAGAAGTGAGATTACCTGCGCATCCGCACAGGAGGAGGGAACGTAGAGGCAACGCGCCAGATTCAATCCCTGTTTAAAAGCGTATTCCCAGCCAAAATCATCACTTCCAATGAAAGCGCAGCAAGCCTCTTCGATGCCAAGAGAAAGAATGACACGAATCAATTGCGGGTAAGTCCCGCCGTATTCCCAGACCCCCACACAGCGCGATGAAAAATCCGAAAAATCCTGATTTTTCTCAAGTCCCAGGCGACTTTCGGTATCGCGCAGAACTTGACGAGCAAGGTCTAAACGCTTCATAAAATCACCTCAATCGAACAAGTGTTCTATTAGTGTATGCGTCCCTCCACCATTTGCGTCCACTTTGGTTCCTTCTGAAGAAGTGAAAGAATATGCGCATGCACCTCTTTGATCGCCCTCTTGCTTCCAACCCGTACGAAGGGCTTCCCCCCAGTGCAACATTTACCGTGGTGTCACAAGATCTAAGCAATGGCCTCCCCATGCCAAAACTGCACACAGCAGAAGGCGGCAGCATCTCGCCACACTTAGAGTGGAGCGGCTTCCCCGATCAGACAGAAAGCTTCTTTGTTTCTTGCTTTGATCCAGATGCCCCCACACCATCGGGCTTTTGGCATTGGATGGTGATCGACATCCCCGTCTCATGTACATCTCTTGCACGCGGAGCCGGCAGTTCCGATCTTGAACTTGATGGAAGCGCCTTCCACCTTCGAGGGGATCATGGCGATCATTCATATTTCGGCGCCGCGCCGCCAGCGGGCGACCGCCCCCACCGCTACATCTTTTCCGTTCACGCCCTAGATGTTCCAACCCTAGGCTGCGATGACGACACCTCACCAGCAATGTATTCATTCGAGGCCCTAGAACACACCATTGCCCGCGCAACCTTGACCGCAACACACCAAACACCATCGAACTGACATGCTTCACATCATTTTTCTTGAACCCGAAATCCCAGGAAATAGCGGCGCCGCAATTCGCCTCGCTGCGTGCACCGGAGCTTTTCTTCACTTAGTTGAACCACTGGGATTCGACATGTCCGACACCAAGCTCAAGCGCGCAGGATTGGACTACCACGATCTGGCACACGTCAAGGTCCACTCCAATTTTGAAGATGCCTTAGCCGAAGTTCCCGGACACATCTGGGCATTTACTGGACATGCCTCAAATCATTACAGCGAGGTTCACTATGCCGATGGAGATGGCCTGCTATTCGGCCGCGAATCGGTTGGTCTTCCCGAATGGGCAATGACTCACCCCCGCGTCACTCAATGCGTACGCATTCAGATGCTCCCGGGAGTGCGTTCGCTCAATCTCGCAAATTCCGCATCGATTGCACTTTACGAGGCTTGGCGTCAGCTGGGTTTCCCGAACGGAATCTAGCCGCGGGCCACTTCCGCCTCTTCCGAGGCCTCTAATTATTTCGAGGAAAGAATACCCTTACCGGGTCGCTCTACCTGCTCAGCAATTTCGACGATCCTTCGCGGATTCGATAGCCACATCCATATGGCACCGATAGCGGCAACGATCAGTGGGAGATAGGCGAAGTCAGCGCCGAAAGCATTCCAAGCATTCGGCATTAGCCTCATTGAGGACAAGGAAGCTCCAGCTACGCCGCACGTAAGAGGTCCGATAAGGCACAGAGCGATCATGCACCACCCAAGGATGCGCATACGCCTTCCATTGTGCGTCAAGCTAATAGCAGCAACTACATAAATCGCACCGATAAGCACCGCAACGATGCGCGCCCACAACGGTATCTCCCGCAGATAATAGGAATCAGCAAGAGCTCGAAGAGTGACAGTGACGCTAAAAATCCAGTACAGGGCAATAACCAGTCGTCCCGATCCGCGTGCGGGTGGGCGATTATCCTGAGATTGCTCGTGAACCGCTTCGCTCACCTTTCCTCCTTAATCCACTGCCATACTAGTTGCTCCGCGCCGCTCCCCACGACTTTTTGCATGAAAACATGTGTGCTGTCTAACCGCCAAGTAGACGATTTTGTGACGGACAAAAGTAGTGACTAGTGGAAGAATAGGACCTAAGTCGGACATTGAAGGTCCGTTCTCTTCATTATCAAGGAGTGGAACACGTGAGCGAGTCTGTATACGACCTCGTGATTCTGGGTGCGGGTTCAGGTGGCTATGCCGCGGCTTTACGCGCCTCCCAGCTGGGATTGAAAGTAGCCCTTATCGAAGGTGACAAGGTTGGTGGAACCTGCCTCCACCGTGGCTGCATCCCGACCAAGGCTTACCTGCACGCAGCAGAGACTGCTGACACCGTCCGCGAATCCGACACTTTCGGAATCCAGGCGAGCTTCCAGGGAATCGATATGGCAAAGGTCGGCCAGTATCGCGATTCCATTATTAATAAGTTGTACCGAGGCGTTCAGGGCCTGCTCTCCTCTCGTGGCGTAGACGTCATCCAGGGTTGGGGTCGCTTGGCTTCACCTGACACCATCGAGGTAGGCGGACAGCGCATCGTTGGCCGCAACATCATTCTTGCGACAGGTTCTTATTCTCGCTCGATCCCCGGTCTGGATATTTCGGGCCGTATCATCACTTCTGATCAGGCCCTTCAAATGGAATGGGTCCCTCAGAAGGCTGTCGTATTGGGCGGCGGCGTCATTGGCCTAGAGTTCGCCTCCGTCTGGCGTTCCTTCGGTGCGGAAGTCACAATCATCGAAGCGCTCCCCCACCTTGCAAATAACGAAGACGAGGCCGTTTCCAAGCACCTCGAGCGTTCGTTCCGTAAGCGCGGCATTGCTTTCCACACCAATACCCGCTTCGCCAGTGCAACGCAGGACGACTCCGGTGTTCACGTCGCAACAGAAGATGGCAAGACCTTCGATGCCGATGTTCTCCTGGTTGCAGTTGGACGCGGTCCTGTCACCGAAGGCTTGGGCTACGAAGAAGCCGGTATCAAGATGGAGCGCGGCTTCGTTCTCACCAACGAGCGACTGCACACCGGTGTGGGCAACATCTACGCAGTCGGAGATATCGTTCCCGGACTCCAACTTGCACACCGCGGCTTCCTGCAGGGCATCTTTGTAGCGGAAGAAATCGCCGGCCTCTCCCCCACGATGATGGACGAGTCCGGAATTCCACGCGTTACCTTCTGCGAACCCGAAATTGCCTCTGTTGGTTTGACTGAGAAGCAGGCACGCGAAAAGTACGGTGACAAGGTGCGCACGGTCGAATACAACCTTGCGGGCAACGGAAAGTCGAATATCCTTGGAGCAACGGGCTTTATTAAGCTCGTTTCCGTAGAAGACGGACCCATCGTCGGATTCCACGGAATTGGCACGCGCATCGGCGAGCAGGTTGGCGAAGGAGAGCTCATGGTCAACTGGGAAGCCTACCCAGAGGATCTTGCAGCACTCATCCACGCTCACCCGACACAAAATGAAGCTATCGGCGAGGCAGCCATGGCTCTGGCCGGCAAGCCTCTCCACGCACACAACTAACCTGTCACCGACAAGGAGATTGAACATGGCAACCGCAGTGATCATGCCCGCTCTGGGCGAGTCGGTGACCGAAGGCACCGTGACCACCTGGCTCAAATCAGTGGGCGACACCGTCGCACTCGATGAGCCCTTGGTCGAAGTTTCCACCGACAAGGTCGACTCTGAAGTTCCCTCCCCCGTGGCAGGCGTCCTTCTTCAGATTCTTGTTCCCGAAGACGAAACCGTCGAGGTCGGTACTCAGCTGGCTCTCATCGGTGATGCTTCCGAGGCCCCGCAAGACGCTCCTGCCCCCGCACAGGAAAGCGCACCCACCCCGGCGCCCGCTCCCGAGGCACAACCCGCACCCGCTGCTTCCGCTCCTGCGCCGGCCTCGGCACCGGTAAGCGGAACCGAGGTCGTCATGCCTGCGCTCGGCGAATCGGTAACAGAAGGCACCGTCACCACTTGGCTGAAGTCTGTTGGCGACGCAGTTGAAACCGATGAACCGCTGGTTGAGGTTTCGACCGATAAGGTGGACTCCGAAGTTCCCGCTCCCGCTTCAGGCTTCCTCGCAGAAATTCGCGTACCGGAAGACGAAACGGTTGAGGTTGGCACTGTCCTTGCAGTGATTACTGCTCAGGCTCCCTCGGCTGCCCCCAGTGAACCTGCGGCACCCGCTGCTCCGGCAGCAGCACCTGCGGCTCCGGCTCAGCAAGCACCTGTTCCTGCTTCCCCGGCACCTCAGGCTCCTGCACCGGCTCCCGCAGCACCGGTAAATCCCTTCCCGACTCCCGCCTCCTTGGCTCAGACTGCAGAAACTGGCCAGCTGGCCCAGTCTTCTGCATCTACTCCCGCACAGGTTTCCCAAACCGGCTATGTGACGCCTATCGTCCGCAAGCTGGCGCGCGAGGCAGGAATTGAGCTTGCAGAGGTGACCGGCACCGGGATCGGTGGCCGAATTCGTCGCGAAGACGTCGAGGCCGCTATCAAGGCACGTCAGGCAGCGCAAGCTCCTGCAGCTCCTGCAGCGAGCGCAGCACCTCAGACCGCTGCCGCCGCAGCAGCCCCCGGCGACAATGTCTTCTCCGGCCGCGAGGCATCATCGCTTCGTGGAACCACTGAGAAGATGTCGCGTTTGCGCCAAACCATCGCCCGTCGCATGGTCGAATCACTCGCAACCGCTGCCCAGCTCACCACCGTCATTGAAGTCGACGTTACGAAGATCGCCGCTCTGCGTGCGCGCGCAAAGGACGCATTTGTTCAGCGTGAGAACACCAAGCTGACTTTCCTCCCCTTCTTCGTTAAGGCTGCGACCGAAGCACTGCGCTTCCACCCCAAGGTCAACGCAACGATTAATGACAAGGAAGTAACCTACTTCGATCACGAGAACATTGGCATCGCGGTAGATACGGAGCGCGGCCTGCTAGTCCCGGTCATCAAGAACGCCCAGGGAATGTCGATCGCCGACGTTTCGCGTTCAATCAACGATCTTGCTGCACGCACACGTTCGGCAACGATCGGTGCTGATGAGCTTTCGGGCTCAACCTTCACCATCACGAACACAGGTTCGGGTGGCGCACTTTTCGATACTCCAGTGCTCAACATGCCTGAAACCGCGATCATGGGCGTGGGCACGATCGTCAAGCGCCCGGTGGTTGTAAAGGACGAGCTCGGCAACGATTCGATCGCAATCCGTTCGATGGTTTACCTCTCACTGTCCTACGATCACCGTCTGGTTGATGGTGCAGACGCTTCGCGTTTCCTCATGGATGTGAAGCGCCGACTTGAGGAAGCTGCATTCGAGTCAGAACTCGGCCTGTAAACCTCACCAATTTCATCACTGTGGTGGGCAAGCTTCGGCTTGCCCACCACTTTTATTTCACCTTGTCATCAACAAGCCCACCGCCTAGCGATCCACGTTCAAAGGTGAGAGACTGTCAACCGATACGCGGGGTTGCGTCGCCTCGCGACGTCCTCGGTGTCCGTACTCTGCAGTATCGACAGAAATGCCTGAAGATGTTCAAAAACCTTTTCAAAAAGACTGATCCCAAGCGCCGTCGCATTGGCACAGCGGCAGTCGTCGGCCTCATCGGCGGTCTTTTTTCCGCAATCGTTAAGTTCGGATGGGAAGTTCCTTACCCCCGAGCGCAACGCAACAAACCCGCCACAGATGCTCCTCGAGCAGCTTGGGATGACCCCCGATCAGGTTCATACGACAGTTTCTTTCAACGGAAACAATAACCTGCCGATTTATTCTTTCATCATCCACTTCTCCTTCGCGATTGTCTTTGCACTCTTCTACTGCATCGTCGCGGAATATTTCCCCGGAATTAAGCTCTGGCAAGGTGCCGCATTCGGTCTACTTGTCTGGATCGGATTCCACCTTGTCCTAATGCCTCTCATGGGTACAGTCCCATCCCCCTTCCCCTGGGTTGAAGGCGGACAGAGCTGGGCTGAGCACTTCTCAGAAGCACTGGGACATATTGTGTGGATGTGGTCGATCGAAATCGTTCGCCGCGACCTGCGTAACCGCATCACTCATGAACCCGATGCAGAGGTCCCCTTGGCCGCAGCAACTCGCTGAGATAGCAGAGCGGAATCGGGGTGTGGAGATCAAATGATCCCCACACCCCCTTTCACATTCTGTGAGAGACGAAAAAACCGCTAAGATGGACCCGTTATGAGCGAAAACAGCACACCCCAGAAAAAACGGCGTTTCTATCACAATCTGATGGATGCTTACCGAATTGCCGCACGAACCTATCCTTGGATCGGTTGGCTGATGATCGGCGTTACGGTCGTTGCAACCGCACTTGGAGTTCTAGCTGCAGCACTGATCCACGGTAGCTGGTTCTCACTCATCCTCTTGGGCCTGCTCATCGGTGTTTTGATCTCGACCATCATCTTGTCGACTCTTACCGAACGCGCAACATATGCCCAGGTCGAGGGGACTGTTGGCCAGGTGTACATGGTGATTAGCCGCATCCGCAGTGGCTGGATTGCCAATCAACAGCCAATCGCCGCAAACCCCGAACAGGATCTTGTTTGGCGTCTTATCGGCCGTCCTGGCATTGTGCTCATTTCCGAAGGCCCCAGTTCCCGTGTTCGTTCTCTACTTGAACAGGAACGCAAGAAGGCGCAGCGAATCATGCGCAACGTCACCGTAACCACCATTCAGGTTGGTACCGAAGAGGGACAGGTTCGTTTAGCAAAGCTTCAACGCGAACTTCGCTCACTCAAAAAGACGCTTACTCGCGATGAAGTACCTCTGGTCAACCAGCGCCTGAGCGCTTTGGACCGCACGTCTGCACCAATCCCCAAGGGAATTGATCCGACCCGGATGCGTCCTAACCGACGCGCACTGCGCGGACGCTGATCTTTCATTTGAGGCCTGTGAACCAAGTTGTTCACAGGCCTCAATTTTTGTGTGAGGGCTCACCCAGTTCCAATTTATGCATAATATGCATTCTGATGTATGCTTATTTCATCAGAACTCAAGGAGAGACATCATGAACACAAAACTTATTGCAATTCCATCCATTCTGGTGCTGAGCGCAGCAGGTATCGCAGCTTGCTCAAACCCCGACGAAAAGCCTTCAGCAGATGGTTCAGCATCCACCTCTCAGACAGCGAATCTCAGTTTCGATACCTCATCGATCCAAGCTGTCCCTGAAATTGAGGCATTGGTTCCCGATTCCATCAAGAAAGCTGGGGTGCTGAAGAACGGCGCATCAATCGACTATGCACCGGCAGAGTTCTTCAAGTCAGATGGCACCACCCCCACCGGTTATGACGTCAATATGGCCGATGCGATCGCGCATGTCATGGGCCTGAAGGGCGCGACCACAGAGCACGCTGAATTTGCGACAATCATTCCTTCGCTTGGCTCGAAGTTCGATATCGGTATTTCCGGCTTCACGATCACTGCTGACCGCGAGAAGGAAGTCAACATGGTCAGCTTCATCGAAACTGGTACCGCTTTCGCAGTTGCAAAGGGCAATCCCAAGAACTTTGATCCAAAGCACGTATGTGGAACAACTGTTGGTGTCCAGAATGGAACCTTCCAATTCGACTACATCACTCAGCTGTCTAATGACTGCACCGCTAAGGGTGAAAAGGCTGTGAAGATCATGCCTCACGACCTTCAAACTGACATTGCAGTGCGTGTCGCCAGCGGTCAGTACGATGCAACCCTTGCTGACTCCCCCGTTATTGGCTACACCGTTGAGCAATCTAATGGTTCGCTCGAGCAGGTCGGAGATGTCGTCGAATCTGCACCTCAGGGAATCATCGTCCCTAAGGACAACGAGCAACTCACGAAGGCCATCCAGGCAGCTGTCCAGTACCTGATGGACAACGGATACGTCGAGAAGATCCTCGCAACCTACGGATCGAACCAAGGCGCACTCAAGACCGCAGAAATTAACCCTCAGGTCTGATATTCCCTCGCTAGTATCTCTAAGGAATTCACGTTATGCCCGAAAAGACCAAAGACGGGGTGGAGTTGATCCAATCCCGACCTGTCTTTCACCTAGGTCGTTGGATCAGCGCAATTATCGTTGGACTCTTGGCATTGGGATTGGCCTACATCCTTGTCACAAACCCCCAATTTAGGTGGGATGTGGTGTGGAAATGGCTCTTTTCAAAAATGATCATCACCGGCCTGATGATGACGATCGTCTTGACGGTTTTATCCATGGCACTTGGTACGGTACTTGCCATCACCATGGCGATCATGCGTCAGTCGATAAACCCTGTTTTGCGCGGTGTAGCTTCTGCTTACATTTGGTTCTTCCGTGGAACGCCTATTTATACGCAGCTAATTTTCTGGTCACTACTGCCTACTCTCTACCGGACAATTAGCTTGGGAATTCCCGGAACCGAATTCGGTTTCTCTTTCGAGACTCGCGAGTGGTTCACACCATTTTGGATGGCATTTATCGGGCTCGGCCTCAACGAAGGTGCCTACCTTGCCGAAATTATCCGTGCGGGGCTGCTCTCGGTGGATAAAGGGCAATGGGAAGCCGCAACGGCACTGGGAATGTCACGTGGGAAGATTTTCCGTCGGATTATCTTGCCTCAAGCTATGAGAGTGATTGTCCCACCCATTGGTAACGAGACGATCTCGATGCTCAAGACCACTTCTCTGGTCAGCGCAATCCCCTACACCCTTGAGCTAACCTTCGTTGCGAACCAAAAGGGACAAGAACTATTCCAGCCAATTCCTTTGCTTATTGCAGCTGCAATTTGGTACTTGGTTGTCACCAGTATCCTCATGTGGATCCAAAGCCACATCGAAGCTTACTTCGGCAAAGGATTTGATCCTGACACTCAGTCTGTAGATACGACTTTCATCGAGGTAACACCATGACAGATCAGTCTGCGCTCATTCAAATCCGCGGAGTCCATAAGTTTTTTGGCGACCTCCACGTCCTGCGCGGGATAGATCTCGATATTGCCAACGGCGAGGTCTGCGTAATCATGGGACCCTCAGGCTCAGGTAAGTCAACGCTACTGCGTTGTCTCAACCAGCTAGAGACAATCTCTGCAGGAGAAATCTTCATTGATGGTGAGCTTTTGGGATACCGAAAAGACCCCTCAACGGGGGTACTGCATGACCTAACGGACAAGCAAATTGCAAGTCAGCGCTCACAAATCGGAATGGTTTTCCAACGGTTCAACCTCTTCCCGCACATGACTGCTTTAGAGAATGTTATGGAAGGCCCGATTCAGGTCTTGGGGCGCCCTAAGGAAGAAGTTGCACGGGAAGCCCAGGAGTACTTGGAATTAGTTGGTTTGGGAGATCGTCTGAACCACTATCCCTCGCAGCTTTCCGGTGGCCAGCAGCAGCGCGTGGCGATTGCTCGCGCCTTGGCGATGAAACCTGAACTCATGCTCTTTGACGAACCCACTTCTGCCCTAGACCCCGAACTCGTCGGCGAAGTCCTGAGCGTCATGCAGGATCTCGCAAAGGCAGGAATGACGATGGTTGTCGTTACCCACGAGGTCGGTTTTGCGCGTGAGGTAGCTGACCACGTTGTCTTCATGGATGGCGGAACGATCGTTGAAGAAGGAAGCCCCGAGGACGTAATTGTGAATCCGCAAAATCCCCGTACTCAGGAGTTCTTCTCAAAGGTCCTCTAACAATAGAGTTCTGATTGATCCCGGATATCTCAAAGGTTCAGGCTTAGGAGATATCCGGGATATCTATTGCGTAAAGTCGCTGCTGACCAACGACTCGAAAACCCAGATATTCAAAAACTGATAGCGTTGCGGAACCTTCAGTTTGAGCAATTCCCGTTGCGATAAGATCCATGCCGTCTTGTGCTTGTGCGCGCATCGAGGCAACCACTAAGGCATCAAGAACCGGAGTATTCCTCCACTCGTCTCCAACACCGATGTGGTCGATATAGCCTTCTTTCCACCCCAGCGCAGGCCAATCTTGCTCGTACTTTGAAACAAGCGCAAAACCTGCAATCCGAGGGCGATCAGAACGTCGATCCACCGCGATATAGGACCAATCGGGAGCAAAAGAACTACGTCCCATCGTCCATTGTTCTTCAGTGAGAGCGGCTCGACCTTGCTGTTGCGCAATAAGGTTTGCTGCGCGTCGCAGCTCATCATCCCATGAAGGGCTCCACTGCTCGATCGTCATGTACGAACCGAGCGAAGGCGCTTGCGGAAGTGGGTCGAGTTTCGCTCGTAGGTCGTAATAGGTGCGTTCCCAATGGAAGCCTCGAGCCTTAAGGGCGTTTTCAAGTTCGTCCTGCCAATTTTCGACGAAGCTCACGATCGCGCGCTGGCCATTATCTTCATTTCGCTCAAGCATTGAACGAGCAGCTGCAATTTGCCATTCAAGTAGCGAACTGCCTAAACCGATCCTACGAAAATCGGGGTCAACCCCGCCTTGGCAGACACATTCAATACGCTCTGAAAAACGCAATCGCGTCTGAGCGAAAGCGACCATTCTCCCCTGCGCGATTCCTTTCGTCGCAAAAGCCGCAATCCCCCACCATAACGAGGCCGGGGAAAGCATTTCCTCTACTTCCGCTAAGGCTGTGCGATAGGGAGGATTATCCCTTGCCTCCATTCGCGCAAAAAGAGCGCTCAGCGCATGCAGGTCACGCTCGTCCAGCTTACGCCAGACGATTCCGTGGTGTTCCTGGGGGAAAGGAGGATATGCCTCGACTCCCCTATCTAGTTGATATAAAGCCATTGACGAGTACGCGCCCTACTGATCAATACTGTAAAAGACACGTGTACGGTCATTGAGGAAGCCCAGATGTTCATATACGGCTTGCGCATGTGTTGGGCTCTTAATATCCGCATCAATCCCAATACGGCTCATCCCGTCTTGAGCAGCAGCGTGCGTCGCGGCTGAGACCATTGCCGACGCCACGCCTTTTCCGCGATATGCCGGCGCAACACCAATGGTGTTGATATAAGCCTCAAGACGACCGTGGGCAATCCAGCTCTCTGCTGGGCGACCAGACATGCAGTAGCCAGCTATTTCACCGTCATCACTCAGGGCAACAAAAGACCAGCGATCCTCGTAATCTTCGAGTGCACGCTCCCACCAAAAATCTCGAGCCTCGGTGAGAGGATGATCCGCAAAAACTTCAGAATGTACGTGATGAAGCTTAGAGAAAGAAACCTCACTCATAGGCACAACATGCAGTCCCTCAGGTACCGGTCCGCGGCTCTCTGAGCCCTCTAGATCGCGATACATCACTTGGAACATATGCTTAGCGTAAAAACCTGCAGCAATATACAGACGACGACGATCTGTCATGTGACCGTCAACCCAGTTAGCAATAGACGCTGGGAGTTCACAATCGGCACCGAAATACTCAACGAGCATTTGGCGTGCACGCCCGTCCTGCCAGTGGAGCAGAGAACGGCCAACACCACGGCCTCGCCATGATGGGTGAATCACCGCGTTAACGATCGCTACCGCGGCCTCGGTTAGGCTGGCCAGAATCTTCACAGAACCAAGAGCGACAATACCTTGGTCCTGGGCAATCCCCACGATTACTTCGAGGGGTGCAGCACCGCACTGTCCTAATGCCAGGTCAGCGATTTCTTTCGACGATGTCCTGAAAATCGCGTCATCTTCTTTCTCAACCTGACGAATCAGCTCTGCGACAGCCCCAAGATCCGAAGGGATCAGAGAGCGCCAACGCAGACCAAGGTGAGAACCTGGAAAAGAGACGAGCGCAGGCGGTTTTAAACGCTCCGCAAGTCCAGTCATGCACATATTCTACGGGATTACGGGCCTTCAGTCCCACTTGAGTGGGACCTTGCCCCTATGCGTCAATGCGCTCGCGATCAATTCCTGCTGCTTCCTCAACAATAAAGTCACGTCGAGGACCAACGACTTGCCCCATGAGGAGCTCAAAAACATCTTCAGCCTGACGCAAAGCAGCCTCATCAGCCAAAGTGATTCGACGAAGTGCGCGGTGGGCTCGATCCATAGTTGTCTCAGCTAGCTGATCGGCATCCATTTCACCGAGGCCCTTGTAACGCTGGATAGGTTCTTTCCAGGTTCGACCTGCCTTGCGAAGAGCGGCAAGCTGACGGTGAAGTTCCTCTTCTGAATACGTATAAATAAACTCGCGAGATTTGCGCCCTTTGCCTGCTACCTCAATCCGGTGCAAGGGAGGCACAGCAGCATAGACCCGACCAGCTTCAACCATCGGTCGCATATACCGGAAGAACAAAGTGAGAAGCAGTGTACGAATGTGCGCCCCATCGACGTCAGCATCGGTCATCAAGATCACCTTGCCGTACCGCGCCTGTTCGATATCGAAGGTCCGTCCAGAGCCGGCTCCGATCACCTGGATAATATTCGCGCATTCAGCGTTCGCCAACATATCTGCAGTTGAGGCCTTTTGGACGTTCAGAATCTTCCCGCGAATGGGGAAAAGGGCCTGATATTGCGAATTCCTTGCGGCTTTTGCAGTGCCAAGGGCAGAATCGCCCTCCACGATAAAGAGCTCGGTCTGGTCAACGTCCTCAGAACGGCAATCCGCGAGTTTGGCAGGAAGAGAAGACGTCTCAAGTGCATTCTTCCGTCGGGAAATTTCTTTGTGGATGCGCGCAGAGACGCGCGCCTTCATCTCGCCAACAACCTTCTCGAGAAGCGCACTGGTCTGCTGTTTATCGTCACGCTTGGATGAGGCAAACTTACTCTCGAGCCAATCCCCCACAACGCGTGCAACTACCGTGCGAATCTGCGGTGTTCCCAAGATTTCCTTGGTTTGGCCTTCAAATTGAGGTTCTGGGAAACGAACTGTGACAACCGCTGTCATCCCCGCAAGAACATCGTCCTTTTCAGGGCGTCCATCTTTTGCGGTAACTTTGAGCTTTCGCGTGTTCTTATCAACTTGGCTTCTCAAAACCTTCAAAACGGCCTGTTCAAAGCCCGCGACATGCGTTCCCCCCTTCGGGGTAGCGATGATATTAACGAAGGATTCCAGCTGCGCATCGTAGCCAATCCCCCAGCGAAGGGCACAATCGACTTCGCAGATGCGCTCGGTTTCAACAGCGCGAAGATGGCCGCTCTCAGGATCCAACGCTTGAACAGTCTCAGTAAATGTTCCTTCACCCTGAATATGCCAGGTGTCAGTAACAGCACCGTCGTTAGAGAGCCAATCGACGAAGTCAACCACGCCACCATCAAAGCGGAATGATTCGTGGACAACTTCTTCCCCGCGCTCATCAAAGCAATTAATCGTCAGACCGGGCACCAAGAAAGCCGTCTGACGCGCACGCGCGAGCAAGGTTTCCCACGTAAATCCCTCATCGGAAGGAAAAATTTGGAAATCTGCCCAAAAACGTACGCGGGTACCAGTCTTCTTTTTCGCAACTTTCCCAACGGTCTTCAAACGAGATTGATCGGTAAAGGGAGTGAATGGAGAATTTGGAGTGCGCTGGCGAGAATCGTCAAATTCACCAGGTTCGCCACGCCTGAAACACATTTGCCAGGTCTTCCCACCACGATCAACCTCGACATCCATTCGGGCAGAAAGAGCATTGACAACAGAGGCGCCAACACCGTGAAGGCCACCTGATGCGGCATACGAACCGCTACCGAATTTTCCACCAGCATGCAGCTTCGTGAAGACAACCTCAACGCCCGATAGTCCGACCCCCGGCACCTCATCAACGGGAATACCTCGACCGTTATCAGCAACCGAAGCCGAATGATCCGGGTGCAGTCGAACATCAATTGTGTCGCAGAAACCCTCGAGGGCCTCATCAACTGCGTTATCGATAATTTCCCACAGGCAGTGCATAAGGCCACGGTGGTCCGTCGAACCGATGTACATACCGGGGCGCTTGCGGACAGCTTCCAGACCTTCAAGAACTGAAAGGTGGCGCGCAGAATAGTCTGAGGCTTGGGTTTCACTCACCCCGATAGTGTACGAAGGACAATCAATTTATCGCGTATTTACGCACCGAAAGCGCAAAATTGTGACCCTTTCCAGCGAAAATTTCGGCCATGGGCGGAAAAGACGGAAAAGCTCAGCGAAATACAGCACCGGCATGGTCTTATAGATTCTATGAATACCGTAACTACTGAGAATTCACGCCAGACCCTTCCCCCCATCCTTACCGCTCAAGACCGTTGTGATCAATGCGGTGCTCGTGCGTGGGTTCGCGTGACTTTAGCTACGGGGACGCTTAATTTCTGTGCTCATCACGCAAACCAACACCTAGAGGCGATTACCCCAAAGGCTCTGGACATCATTGATGAGCGCGAGTTTGCCACCCAGCAGAGCTGACTTTTAGATCACATTCGTCTACCATTGTGGTGAAATTTCCCTTCCAAGGAGGACATACACATGGGTCTGTTTTCACGGCCAAAACCGGAAGAGAGCGCTCCGCTGACTCCGGCGATCTCTCAGGAAAGGCTCATCGCTCTTTTCAAAGAACGCGGATGGCACTACTTCGTCGATTCTGATAATGATCTCGGCGGCACCTGGGATGACGATACCTACTACTTCATGCTTCGTGGCAAGGACCAGGAGATTCTCCACATTCAGTCCATGTGGCACCTCTCGATTCCGATCGAGCGCCTTGAAGAGGTCCGCGCGTTCATTCGCGAATGGCACCGCCAAAAGCTCTGGCCGAAGGCTTACCATCGCATCAACGACGAGGGCGAGATTCGCATTTTCTGCGAGAACTCGGTCGATTGGGAACACGGTGCAACCGACGCACAGCTGAACCAACAGATCGCGTGCGCGCTGGGAACTGGCCAAGAGTTCTATAACGAACTTGCCAAGGCACTGGGACTCTGAGAGGAAGGACGTCACTATGGGTTGGTTTGATTCCGCTGAAACGGGCGACTCAGTACGCCCCATCTCCAAGGAACGCATCGAAAAGATCTTCGACGGCCAGGGTTGGTACTACGGCCGCGATGATGATGACGACGTTTGCGGCCGCTGGGACGGCGCGCCGTTCTTCTTCCTCTTCATGGGGCAGGATCAGGAAATCTTGCAGGTCACCGCACGTATGGCCGAAGAGGTTCCCGCTGAACGCGAAGATGAACTCGCAAGCGTCATCGAAGATTGGCACCGTGACCGCATCTGGCCAAAGGCATTCTATGCCCCCAGTGAGGCAGGACCTCTTCGCATCATGACCGAGGTCAATGTTGATTACGAGCACGGCGCAACTGATGCGCAGCTTCTCCAGCATGTCAATTGCGCAATCGCAACATCGCTGTCGCTCTTCGATCACATTCGCGAGACCCTCGGTATTCCAAAGGAAAGCGACGAAGACTGATACTTAGCATCAGTTGAAATACATGTGAGTGTGGGCCGGAAACCTTCAGGTTTCCGGCCCACACTCACATGTATCTAGTTCTCAGTCGAGATAGTCACGCAGGACTTGCGAACGAGAGGGATGACGAAGCTTCGACATCGTCTTAGATTCAATCTGACGGATACGCTCTCGCGTCACTCCGTAGACCTTGCCAATTTCATCAAGAGTCTTAGGCTGTCCATCTCCAAGACCAAAACGCATCGAAACGACGCCTGCTTCGCGTTCAGAGAGGGTGTCGAGAACTCGGTGCAACTGCTCTTGAAGCAGAGTGAAAGACACAGCATCTGCAGGAACAATAGCTTCAGAATCCTCGATCAGATCTCCGAACTCGCTATCGCCATCCTCACCAAGAGGAGTGTGCAGAGAAATCGGCTCACGTCCGTACTTTTGAACCTCGACAACCTTTTCAGGAGTCATATCCAGTTCTTTAGCGAGCTCTTCAGGAGTGGGTTCGCGACCGAGATCTTGAAGCATTTGACGCTGAACACGCGCAAGCTTATTAATCACTTCGACCATGTGAACGGGGATGCGGATAGTACGCGCTTGGTCTGCCATCGCACGCGTAATCGCCTGACGAATCCACCAGGTTGCGTAGGTTGAGAACTTATAGCCCTTCGTGTAGTCGAACTTTTCAACCGCACGAATAAGGCCAAGGTTGCCTTCCTGAATCAAATCCAGGAATTGCATTCCACGTCCGGTGTAGCGCTTTGCCAGCGAGACAACAAGACGGAGGTTCGCCTCGAGAAGGTGGTTCTTTGCCTGCTGACCATCCTGGGCAAGGATATGAAGCTCGCGGCGCTGGCGAGAACTCAAATCGTTGGAAGTAGTCTTCAGCAATTCTTCGGCATACAGACCAGCTTCGATTCGACGGGCAAGGTCAACTTCTTGCTCTGCGTTAAGAAGCGAGACCTTACCGATCTGCTTGAGATAGTCCTTAACAGGGTCAGCTGTTGCACCCGCGACAGTAACCTGTTGAACAGGTTCATCGGTTTCATCAGAATCAGAAACGACGAAACCACCCTTTGAACGGACAGCTGCTACCGCCTGAGGCTTTGAATCCTGGTCCTGCGACGAAGCCTCATCTTCGGAGTCCTTGTCCTCTGAGTCATCTTCATCCTCGTCATCGGCATCTACTTCAATCTCGTCGACATCGGCATCAATATCTTCAACATCTTCAAGTTGAGCTGCTTCGACGATGTCCTCTTCGAGATCCTCGACCTCTTCAGGCTGAGAATCTTGAGGAACCTCTTCGACCTTTTCAGCCTTTTCAGCCTTTTTCTTCCGCGTCCGCTTTGCAGGCTTTGCGGCAGCTTCCTCAGCGGAAGTGCTTTCTTCAGCCTTCTTTGCCGTCTTACGTCTCCGCGGCTTCTTTTCAGGTTCTACCTCTGCAGCGTCCTCATTCTTTGCGCTCTTTGAAGCAGTGGTCTTCTTGGCCGCGCGCTTTTTAGCAGGAGCCTTCTCTTCCGTTGCGGCGGCAGAATCGGTGGCGGTAGATGCGGTCTTCTTAGTCTTCTTCGCCTTCCCAGCCTTCTTTGGCGCTTCGGCCTCTTCCGCTTGGGCTTCTACCGATGTAGTCTTTGACGAGCGACGCGTACGCGTCGCCTTCTTGACCTCAGGGGCTTCATCTTCAGTATCGCGGGCGCTGGTAGCGCGAGATGGAGACACTCGAATCCCTTTCATGGGTTGGCAAATGAGCCGCCAATCCACTGGACGGCGACAGACTGCCTACAATTATAACTATCCCTTTGTCACTCGCGCAGCTTGAAGCTGCGCAAATAAGGGTGAAACTAGGCGTTCACATCCTCAAAACGCCACGAAGATGTCATCACCGGACAGGGCGCATCAAGCAAAATCTGAGTCGCTGTATTTCCGATCGTTGCGTTCTTCGAACCACCAGGTCGCAAACCGATCACGATCATATCCGCGTCGATCCTACGTGCCCAATCAAGCACGGTTTCCGCCATTGACATATCACGTCGGCAACGCATGACCTCAAAAGAGACTTCGCTTCCATCTAGACGGTCCCATAAATGCGCCTCAGCCGAATTCTCGTCAGCAAAGGTGCCCCCACACTCGTGAGATGCGACAACAATCATCAATGATGTCCGCATCCAGGACGCCACACGTATTGCCTGATCCAGCGCGGCATCAGACTCGCGATTCCCGTAGTAGCTCAAAACAATTGCCACGAAACCTCCTTGATTGCATTTTCATCATAAGAGCAGGGACTTAAAGACGTGTAATTGTTTTATAGACTGGTCACATGACTTCATTGAGCGAGCAGCTTCAGGCCTTAGCACCACGGATCGAGGAGCGTGCCCACACCGTTCTCCAAGACCTTGCTGACACAATCGCGCCAGCCGCTCAGATCTCCTCACTTCTTCAGGTAGCCCATTCAAGTCTTGAGGAAGGCAAACGTTTCCGGGCGTTCCTCGCTTTTGTCGGCGGCAGCATCGCGAATCATTCACCTCTGCAGAGCCTCAATCTAGACGATCTTGGCGCAGCATTGGAGCTCTACCAAGCCAGCGCTCTGGTCCATGACGACATCATTGATCACGCACCCACGCGTCGTGGTCGCCCCTCCGCGCATGCGGCGTTCACGGCGCATCACCGTTCTACTTTGTCCCGAGGCGATAGCGAAGATTTCGGGGTTAGTTCCGCAATCCTGGCTGGCGATTTCCTATTCTCCGCAGCTGAACTGGCAATGATTCGCCAATGCGAGGCAATCCCCCACTACCGCGATGGTGTTATGGAGCTCTATGCGCAGATGCACGCCGAAGTCGCAATTGGGCAATTCCTCGATATCGCCGCTGAACAACGACCACTGGATGTTAATGACCCGCAGGCAATTAACGCACAGACTGCACTGACAATCGTCTCTCACAAAGCCGCTAACTACTCGGTCGTCATCCCGGCAACCCTTGGGGCCCTCGCATTGGGCGCATCCCGATCAGATACCGATTCGCTGCGAATGATCCTTAGCCCCTGGGGTCATGCCTTCCAGCTGCGTGATGATGACCTTGGAATTTTTGGAGATCCACGAGTTACGGGTAAGAGCGCAGGAGATGACTTACGCGAAGGAAAACGTACCTATCTCCTTGCCCTCACCTGGCAAGAAGCAAATGCGAGCGAGCGGGCAAAGCTTGCCCACGGCCTCGGCAATCCTGAGCTCGGTGAGGAGGAGCTCGAAGAACTTCGCGCGATTGTGAAGCGTCGGGGTCGTCGTCGCCACGAAGAAGTCATTTCGACTTTCGAGGCCGAGGGCTTCCTTGCGTTGGAATCCAGCAATTTCAATGCCGATCAGCGCGAACTGTTGAGCGAGGTCGCGGCAATGCTCATCAAGCGCTCGAAGTAAGCACGAGTTCCAAGAGAAACTCAGCACCTCAAATCGGGATCACCCGTAAAGATCAGAATCCCAGAACAGAAGCAATGCGATTCACGCGGTGGTGGCGCCCGCCTAGAAGAGCAGACATTGGTGTCTCCCCTAGTTCTTCATGCTCGGTGTAGAGCCAGCGAGCAGCCTCTTCGGGGCTAAAACCACCGTCTGCAAGCAAAGTGAGCGTTCCGGGAAGATTGAAAAGGGGTTCGTATCCGTTATCAGTCTTGACCAGAATTTCTTCGGGAATCCCAGAGTTTCCTGCTCCATCGGTATAGGTAAAGAGGATATGGTCGCGGACCAACTGCTTAACTCGGCGAGGCTCGATACCAAGCCTGCGTGCAACCTCTTGAACGGACAGAAGGGAAACAGCTTCACTCATGGGACAATGATATAGCGTGGGAAGGGATTCGCGCCCCAGCACGGCTCGCGGGCTTTCCTGCGCGCATCACCTGAAATCTCCAGTAAAATCCTAACGATGACTTCTGAGACAGAATTTGACCCCGAGGACCGCAGCGACGCCGAAAATGGCACTGCCGGCCAGGGGTCATCTGCGCCTTCTGACCCATTGATCGGCCTGCTCGTCGATGAGCGATATCGGATCCAAGCCCGCCTTGCGCGCGGTGGTATGGCTACCGTCTACGTCGCGCACGATGAGCGCTTGGACCGTCCAGTTGCGCTCAAGGTCATGCACCCACACTTGGCAGAATCTGCTGATTTCGTTGCGCGTTTTAGGCGCGAGGCCCGCGCAGCCGCGCGAATCGTTTCGCCGGGAGTCGTTTCGGTTTTTGATCAGGGAGTAATTCACGGCCAGGGCTTCCTGGTGATGGAACTTATCGACGGAACCAACCTGCGCGCGCTGTTGCAGGCACAGGGTGCCTTTACTCTTGCTCAGTCCCTTCAGTACACGCAAGATGTTCTTGAAGCGCTTCGTTCTGCGCATCGAGTTGGCGTGATCCACCGCGATATCAAGCCCGAAAATGTTTTGGTGCCCAGCGAAGGCCCTGTTCGCGTTACCGATTTCGGTCTTGCACGTGCAGCCTCAGAAGTATCAATGTCAACGACCGGTTCGATGCTTGGAACGGTCGCATACATGGCCCCAGAGATTGCGACTACTGGAACCTGCGATGCGCGAAGTGACATCTATGCCGTTGGGATCATGCTCTACGAAATGCTCACGGGCTCAGTTCCGTGGCAGGGCGAAAATCCCATGCAGATGGCATATCACCATGTGAACGACTCTGTCCCACTTCCTTCTGAAGTTGAGCCGTGGATCCCACGCGAAATTGATGACCTTGTTGCATCGCTTGCCGCTAAGGACCCCGAGGATCGCCCCGTTGATGCTCAAGAGGCCCTTGATTTGGTGATGCGTGCACGCACGTCGTTGCCCGCAGAGCTAATGAATCGGCGCGCGGACATTGACAGCACCGACGACAACGAACAGCGCACCACTGCGTTGGGGCTTGTCGAGCTGACTTCTCCCCTTCCGGCACAAAAGCTCCCTGCAACCTCGCAAGCTATCGTTCATGTCTCTGGCGGCATTGCACACGCGGCGCCACAGGCACGCACCCGGAAGCGTTTTGGCAAAGTTCTTGCTCTGATTGTTTCGCTGCTTATTGTTGGTGTCATCGGAGGCTTTTGGTGGTGGCATGAATACGGGCCGGGTTCCTACCTGACCATGCCCGTCACCGATGGACGCGCTGTTTCTGATGTCGAGAACGATCTACGTTCACTGCATCTCAATTTCCAAGAACGTGAAGATTTCTCAGATACCGTTTCTCAAGGAAATGTCATCTCATCGACACCGGGAAGCGGCGAAGCTGTCCACAAACGCGCTGAGGTTCTTTTGGTCGTCTCAAAGGGCGTTGACATGCGTAACGCGCCAAATCTCAGTGGCATGGAAACAGACGCAGCGAAGAATGCGCTGACGACCGCGGGACTTGCAGTCGGCGATGTTCGCGAAGACTGGTCCGAAGATGTCGAAAAGGGCAAGGTCATCTCGCAATCTGTCCCAGTGGGAGCATCGGTTCGCCACGATACAAAGGTCGATATTGTCGTCTCCAAGGGCCGTGAGCCCTTAACGGTTCCCGATATTAAAGGCAAGAGTGCCGGTGAAGTCCGCCAAACACTTGAATCGATGGGACTGAGCGCAGAAGAAACTGAGGCATTCTCATCGACAGTTGCTCAGGGAACCGTCATCTCCCAAGAAACTGCTGCGGGCACAACTCTTCATCGCGGAGATAAAGTCCAATACACAGTCTCCAAGGGCCCTGAGACGGTGGAGATCCCCACTGTTCAAGGACTTCAAGAAAGTCAGGCTCGTGCGGCCCTCGAGCGTGTCGGCCTTCAGGTCCGTGTTGAACGCTTTATGGGTGGACTATTCGGCACTGTGCGTTCTTCTGATCCTGCCGCTGGAACTGTGGTTCCTCGAGGAACCACAGTGACACTAACGATTGTCTAGTCTATTCACAGCCGGGAAGTATTAAAGCCCAGTTTTACCTATGGGTGAGGGGTGAAGAACATTCGTTCTTCACCCCTCACCCATAATCTCTTTGCAGAAATTCAAGCGGAATACCGATCAGATTCAGCTACTCTTTCTTTAAGTACTCCGCGACTTGGAATGCCATCTCCAAAGACTGCTGGTGGTTCAAACGCGGATCCACTAGCGTCTCATAGCGATCACGCAAAGCTTCTTCATCAAGCTGCTCAGAGCCACCAAGAACCTCTGTAACGTCATCCCCTGTGAGCTCGACATGGATCCCGCCGGGGACCGTTCCAGCTTCGCGATGGGCCTCAAAGAAACCAGTGACCTCATCCATGATCGTCTCAAAGCGTCGTGTCTTGTAACCCGTCGATGAGGTGATCGTATTTCCATGCATCGGGTCGGTCACCCAGGTAACAGGGCGTCCATCACGCGCTTGTGCTTCCAAGAGAGGCGGTAATGCATGGCGAATTTTATCCGCCCCCATACGCGTGATAAAGGTCAAGCGCCCTTCTTCGCCCTCAGGATTCAGACGGTCAACCAGACGGCGCATATCATCAATCGATGTCGTCGGTCCAAGTTTGACGCCGATCGGATTACGCACATGGGCAAGCAATTCAACATGCGCATCGTCAACCCCACGAGTACGTTCACCAATCCACAAGAAGTGACCGGAAGTGTTGTATGGATCCCCGGTACGTGAATCGATTCGGGTCATCGCGGACTCATAATCCAGAAGCAAAGCTTCGTGCGAGGAGAATAGGTCAACGCTACGCATCTGAGCTGCACTGGACACACCTGCTGCCTCAAGGAACTTCACGGCACGGTGAATCTCCTCAGCAAGAGACTCATAACGCGCGTAAGCCGGATTAGCAGTAAAACCACGATTCCAGTGATGCACCAGCCGCAAGTCAGCATAGCCACCGCGAGTGAAGGCACGAATCAAATTCAGCGTCGATGCGGCATGATGATACAAATCCAACAAGCGCGTGGGATCTGGAATGCGCGACTCGGGAGTGAATTCGAAGGAATTGACAGCATCACCGCGGTATGAGGGAAGCGTGACGTCTCCACGGGTCTCCATATCTGAAGAGCGCGGCTTCGCATACTGGCCCGCAATGCGCCCAATCTTGATCACAGGCAAAGACGCACCATAGGTCAAGACGACGGCCATCTGAAGAAGAGTTTGGATCTTCAAACGCAGATGGTCAGCTGTTGCCTCGGAAAAAGTCTCAGCGCAATCGCCACCCGTGAGGACGAAGGCCTCACCGCGAGAGGCGGCAGCGAGATTCGTTCGCAGATCGTCTACCTCGCCGGCGAAAACCAAGGGGGGTTGACGACGCAACTCAGCCAATACGGAGTCGAGGGCCTCGGGATCTGGGTAGCTCGGCTGTTGAAGCGCGCGCTTGGAACGCCAAGATTCCCAGGGAGCAGATTCTTCAGTAGCGGCAGGGGCGAAGAGTTCAGGTGAGCCGGGGCGCAGCGAAAAATCGCCACGCCCCGGGAAAGAAGATGAAGCCATCGTCACTGCGCTGCAGACACAGGCTGGCCAATCTGCGAGAGCAGATCGGTGAACCACGGCTGCGTAATGTCGAAAGGCTTGCCACCGGCGATGCGCGGGAAGGCAATCGCAGAAAGCTGGTCGCCATTCTCTTCATCCTGACCGATGACACCGCTTTCACCGCGAAGTGCACACTCGACGGCAAGATCACACATCTGCTTGATCAGTGCAAGATCTTCCTCGTGTGCTGCTGCCGCGCGTGAGTAGTAACCGGACTTCTGAACCATCACCTTTTCGGCGCCAATAAGCGCTGCAAACTTGCGCGCAAACCACTGGCCGGGGTTGATGGTGTCAAGCTTGACGTGGCCGAAGGGATCACGCTGAACCTCTTCGCCATTGGCTTCCATCTCGGCGATAATTTCGGGAAGGCCTGCACCTTCTGACAGGAAGATGTTGACGTTACCCTGCTCGTCCATGATCGCCTTGAGGCGCTCAGCTTCACCGGCAATGTCAAGAGCGGCCTCGGGAACGTAAACGCCGTGGACATCCCAACGCTCACGGGTCAAGCCCAAGGAAGGCGCCCAGTTCTTGGTGTCGAGCAGCTCGTGGTAGCGGCGAGCGGTCTCTGCCGTCAGGTAGCCACAGTTACGTCCCATGCACTCATGAACAATGAGCATGCGGGGGTTCGAGCGGTGTTCGCCGATCACATTAAATGCGAAACGTGCACCCTCGTCCGCCGCGGTCCATGCGCCCAGAGACTGACGGATCGGAACAACGTCATTATCGATGGTCTTAGGAAGGCCAACCACGGTGAGTTCGTAGTTGTGCTCGTGCAGGTAAGCTGCAAGATCTGCTGCGGTCGTGTTTGTGTCGTCACCGCCGATGGTGTGCAGAACATCAACGCCATCCTTGCGCAGCTGCTCGGCAGCAAATGCAAGCGGGTCGACGCCTTCTTCAACCAAGCCTCGGTCGACAAGGTTCTTTGCATTGGTCAGCTTGACGCGAGAGTTACCGATGGGCGAACCACCAAACTCGCGAAGAATACCTGCGTTACGGCGTCCTTCTTTGTCAACGACAACATAGTTGCCGGTCAGAAGGCCGTGGTAGCCGTACTGGTAAAGGATGATTTCTACCTCGGGAGCAACCTGGGTGTAGCGCTCGATGAGATCACCAACAGCAGCCGAAAGACAGGGGGCAAAGCCACCAGCGGTCAAGAGAGCAACACGACGAACCGTCATGAGTCAACCTTTCAGTTTTCTTCACGCGCAGCAAGAGAAGCGCGCCAGATACTTATCTTATCGAGAGTGTAGGTCCTTCGCCGCCCCGGACCTTTTTCTGGGACACGGCGATGTCACTATCAGTCTTGATCCCCAGAGTCATCTGTTTCTTCTTCGGGGATCTGTTCAACGTCTTCCTCAGGTGCAGTCGGAACCTGAACCTCAGGGGCCTCACGCCCACCGGGCGCACTCTTCCCGTTCGAGGGAACCGGGCCGTCAAAAGCGCCTTCCTGGGCAAGCTGAGCTTTTACATCAGCAGCATAGAGATCGACGTACTCCTGACCAGAAAGGAGCATCAGGTTGTACATAATCTCATCGGTGATCGCACGAAGAACGTAGCGATCTTTATCCAGCCCCTTATAGCGGCTGAAATCCAAAGGCTCTCCGATGACCATTCCGATATTGGTTCTCGAAGGAATTTTCTGCCCGATTGGCTGAGCCGCATGAGTGCCGATCATCACCACAGGAATGACAGGAGCGCCCGATAAGAGCGCTAAGCGTGCAACACCCGTCTTCCCGCGATACAGGCGCCCATCGGGGCTACGAGTGCCCTCGGGGTAAATTCCAAAAAGTTCACCTTCACCCAGGCGCTTAAGTCCGGCTTTCAATGCTGCTTCAGATGCGCGACCACCACTGCGATCAACGGGAATTGTGCCAACAGCGCGCATGAACTCCTTCGTTGCCCAACCCTTAAGACCGGTACCCGTGAAGTAATCAGCTTTACCCATGAACACAACCTCACGGTCAATCATCATGGGTAGAAAAACGGAATCCCAGACAGCGTTGTGGTTAGAAGCGAGGATCGCCGGACCGCTCTGCGGGATGTTTTCTTTCCCGCGGATCCACGGACGATACGCAGCCTTGAGAATCGGAGTGCCCGTCAGCTTCAGTGCTTGATACAGACCCATGTTTCCTCCACCCGGATCAACCGCTAGCATCGTGGTTATGACCAATGGTTCTACTGTACAGCCCGAGCGGCCAAAAACCGCAATGATCCCAGCTTGGAATCAGGCTAAATGGCTGGTAGTAGACCTAGAAACAACTGGACTTAGTTCTCGCGATACCATCATTGAAATCGGGGCAGCGGTCTACGAAAACCGTGAGCTTATCGATAGTTTTTCAGCACTCATCAACCCCGGAAGCCCCTTGCCTTCGTTCATCACTGCTTTAACGGGACTCGACGATGAAATGCTCGCGCACGCTCCGGATCTTCACACTGTGTTTTCGCATTTTTGCCAGTGGGCAGAGCATCTATGCGATCAGGGACAGATTTCAGGCCTCATCGCACACAATGTCGCCTTCGATTGGGGGTTCCTTGAGCGAGCTCAACGGACCTGCGGAATGCCACTGCCCCATTTTCAGCCTATTGACACACTGTCAATGGCTCGTGCTTTGCTTCCAACTGAGGTACCCAATCACAAGCTCACGACGCTGCGCGAACACTTTGAGTTAGGTGGCAGCCAGCATCGTGCGCTGGACGATGCATTGGCCACGGGCATGTTGTTCTACAAATTGTGTGAATGCGCTGAAAGTCTTGAGAAAGACCCACTCGCCTACTGCTCCCCCGCGTATCCTTTATCCTCATAATTCCCGAGGCCGCGTGTGCTTTGCGTTGAAAAAAGGCGAGTTTCAGCGACGCAGACGCAGAAGTTCCGCGAGGGCTTCTTGAAGCTCCTGTGAATCAAATGGCGCGCTGACAATACGGCTCGCACCTGCCCATGTTGCCAGCCAGTCGTCTTGAGGACGAGCCGTGAGCATCAGGATAGGAGGAACATCCTGGCGGGTACCAGCGAGCTCCTTCGCGACGGACATGCCGCCTTCCTTTTGAGTTTCTCCATCGAGAACAAGGACTGCGATATCCGAGTTATTGTCCACTAGCTCAAGAACACCGAACTTCGTAGCTGCTTGAAGCCATTCAATGGGAGCCGTATCCTTCGATGCTTTGAAACCGACACCTGTGATCACTGCCTGGCGAGTGGTCGAGTTATCACTGAAGACCAGAACTTTCACGGGTGTTTCACTCACGATGCGCTCCTCAACGTTAAGAGATCGTTACTCTGGGTATTCTAACCGCTTTTCAATACACGTGTGGGGAGCTGAAGTTTCAGCTCCCCACACGTGTTGTTTGCTCTATTGCCAGTAGTTCAGATCTTCAAACTACTTCTCGGGGATGACAGCAAGAATGTCAACGACAATCGCTTGCGGCGGCTGCCCTTGTGCCTCGTTGCCAGCAGCTACGAGGAGGACTCGCGAGCCCGCGGTGAAGCCAATAAGCTGATTACCGTCCTTCACACTGACAACCTGGGCACCTTGTTGTCCCCATGTTGACTGTGTTCGAGCATCGTTACCAAAAACGGTTCCGACACCCTGATAAAGAATTGTCGAGCCAACGGCAACCTTGTCGCCATGTCCCTCAGCGATGACGACCTTGGAGGTCTCTGTGGGCGCACTCTGTCCCCAGGTAATCGTGGGCTGGCTACCTAGATCACCACTGACAGTAATGCCTGCTGGAAGTTCATTTCCGGTCGGCGTTGCGCTTGTGAGCTGAGAGGTATCCTTCGGGTTAACAGTTCCCAAAATATCGACAACGAAGACGAGGTCGGCATTTGCAGGGATTGAAGAACCTGAACCTTGCGCGCCGTAACCCCACTTTGATGGGATGACGAGTTCAACACGATCGCCGACATGTGCGTCCGCAAGACCGTACTTCCATCCCTTAATCACCTGGTTGAGGCTGAAAGCGATAGGAGTGCGACCCTCTTGGAAAGAAGAATCAAAAACCTTGGCATCGCTGAAGAGCGCACCTGTGTAGTTGACCTGAACGATGTCATCGAGGCCGACGCTTGCACCATCACCCTTGTGGAGGGTTTTCACCAAAATCGCATCGCCCACGCTGCCAGATCCAGCTTTAATTTCGGGCTTCTGACCGAAATCACCGCTTACCTCGGGGAAATTACCCTGGCCGCTTCGATCAACCTGAGGTGTCTCCTCAGAGCTTGAAGCCGACTGGGTTGCACTTGCCGAGGCCGAAGGTGATGCCGATTGAGAGTCCTTTGACTGGCCCGAGCAGGCACCAAGAGCAAGAGTGCAGGTCAGCAGGATGGCACCAATAGCAGGTAGCTTCTTCACGATTCTCCGATCAGGCGAAAGACTCACCGCATGCACAGGTGTTCTGCGCATTGGGGTTATCGATCGTGAATCCCTGGCGCTCAATGGTGTCAGAGAAGTCAATGGTTGCGCCAGCGAGGTAGGGAACGCTCATGCGATCGACAACAACCTCAACGCCGTCGAAATCGCGGACAGCGTCACCATCGAGCAAACGATCGTCGAAGTACAGCTGGTAGATCAGGCCAGAGCAGCCTCCGGGCTGAACGGCGACACGCAGACGGAGATCGTCGCGGCCTTCCTGCTCAAGAAGGCTCTTGACCTTCTGTGCTGCGACATCAGTCAGGATGACGTCGTGGGTTGCAGTCTCAGTCGTGTTCTCAGACATGCTGCTCCTTTAATACTTTTCTTATAGGAATAATCTCTAGCCTAAGGCTACTCAGGCACAAGCGCCATCTTCAAAGCTGAGAGCGAATTGTCACTGCCTAGCCCATGTGCGAGCAGCGCGACGTCCCAGAGCATCAAGGTTTCCGCTTTCGTCAACAAGAATCCCATGAATCCCCCACTGGGCCCGTTCATGTGCCGATAGTGTGGAATGCAGGCCAATAGCAAGAACGGGAATGGCTGATTCTGATGCTATTTCAGTTAATAGATCAAGACTCGATTCAGCCAAGGCCGGTGAATGCAGCTCAGGTTCGCAAATGATCAGTAGGTCAGATGCCTCGATCTTGGTTTTGCAGTCGGTGTGGTGGAGTAAAAAATCACCATCAGACACTAGACGACCACCAAGAATGCCGATAATCGTCGCAGCGCCCCCACTGGCCCCTGAACCCGGAAGCCTCCCGGGTTCTACTACCGAGGCCGATTGTCCATTGATTGCGAGTTGCGGGCGCATAGTTTTGTGAAGCAGCTCGGCCCACTGCCGATTAAAGCCTGTATCGTTAGTGTCTCGAAGACTTAAATCTGGTTCGAGAGCCAATGTCGAGGACGGTCCAAAGAGCGGGCGTGATGTCGAGTAGGCGGCGTAAAACTCCAGACCTGATACGACGTTTTGTGCACGCTCGATTGCGTGCATAAACCACGCCTCTAGTGGTTCATTCGCTCCCCGAATGGCTCCGGAAATACCTTCGAGAAAGCTCATCCCACCGTCAGTTGCTTGAAGGTGGCCACCTTCAAGGACCGGAACTTTCCCCTCTTCTAGTACCCCGCGAAAGCGCTGCCCGGCCTCGTGAAGGGAATCCCCATCCCTCACGCTTAGGACACGAAAGCGCTGATCTCCCTCCATGGCCTCGGCAAAGGCTTGACCGGGCCCGAAGGGTGCAAAGGAAACTTCCCACGAAGGTGCACCAGCAGAAAAGCTCTGAGCGAGCGTACGAAGCGCGGGGGCAGGATCATTCTCCTGCCCCCAATGCCCCGTGATAAACGCGCGTCCCACTTACTTTTCAGCCAGGCGAGACAGCACCAGTGCCTCGGCCAAAACAGCGTTCTTCAGATCGGGAAGTGACTGAGATTCGTCCTCAGAGTGAGCATTCGTCAGCGGATCTTCAACGCCGGTGACGACGACCTGAGCGTGAGGGAAGGTCTCTTGGAACTCGGAAATGAAGGGAATAGAACCGCCAACACCGATATTGACCGCTTGAACGCCCCAAGCATCAGTGAGGGCCTGCTTGACCAGATGCGAAACTGGGGAATCGACATCGGCAAGGTATCCGGGGCCAAGATCTCGATCAGAAATTTCGATACGTGCACCGAAGGGGGCGTGCTCACGAAGGTGCTTCTCAATCGCATCCATCGCCTGACGCGGGTCGACACCGGGAACCGTGCGCATCGACAGACGGAAGCGAACGTGAGGAATGATCGTATTCGATGAATTCGCAACGCTGGTCGTATCAAAGCCAATCAGCGACACGGAAGGCTTCGTCCAGGTACGCGCTGCGAGATCTCCGCTACCAGCAAGTCGAACCTGATCGAGCATTCCGCTTGCCGCGCGGAATTCGTCTTCGGGCCAATCAACCTCTGCGTGGTCATCTCCACCCAAACCTTCAACGACGATGTTGCCGTCTTGGTCATAGAGCGAAGCAATCAGCAGAGCCGCGCAGGTGGGAGCATCGATCATCGGGCCGCCAAACATACCTGAGTGAACAGCATGATCAGCCACAGTCAGATCAACAGTGAAAGCGCAGTTACCACGCAAGCTTGTCGTGACAGCAGGCTCACCCGGCTTCCAGTTATCAGAGTCGGTCACGATAATGACATCAGCTTCAAGCTGGTCACGGTAGGTCTCAAGGAAGTGAGTAAAAGAGGGCGACCCGATTTCTTCTTCGCCTTCGATGTAGACAACAACATTCGCGCCCAGATCCTTACCAAGAAGGCTCAAAGACCCGAGGTGAACAATGACGCCCGCACCATCGTCAGAAGTTCCGCGTCCATAGATGCGATCACCCTTAACAACGGTCGTCCAAGGGTCTGAGTGCCAACGAGCGAGATCTCCAGTTGGCTGGACATCGTGGTGAGCATAAAGAAGGACTGTCGGCGCGCCCTCAATATGAGGGGAACGAGCAAGGATTGCCGGCTTTCCTTGAACTCCTTCAGGAGTCGTCACAGAGTGAATCTGAGCGTCCAGGCCAAGGGCTTCAAAGCGAGAACGAATATGCTCAGCGGAACGGTCAACATCCGCAGCGTGAGACGGATCCGAAGAGACGGAAGGAATGGCCACGAGCTGAGACAGCTCATCAACCAATTGCGGGAAGAGAGCGTCAAGACGCTCGCGAAGTTCATCGGTATTCATAAGGTAAGAGTATCTCTTCTACAGGTATCTGCTCGCATGAATCCATTCTTAGCGGGCAAGAATGTGCCGATCGCGCTATCGATCTATTACCCTTAGAGACGTGTTGAGCTCAAAGAAGTCAGAATCCGAAGAAACTCCTCAGCCTCAGACGGCGAACGATCGTTCGAAGAGCGGTCCGACGCCTTCGCGTAAGCAGGCGCAGGCGCGTAATGATCATTCCTTGATTGTTGCGGATCGTAAGGCTGCCAAGAAAGCCGCACGTGAGCGCGCTCGCGCGATGCGTCTTGAACAAGACCGTCTCCAGCAAGAAGCGCTGATCACCGGAGACGAGCGCTATATGCCGCTGCGTGACAAGGGCAAGGTCAAGCGCTTTACTCGCGACTGGCTCGATGCTCGCTGGTCCTTCTCAGAGTTCGTCTTCCCAGTGATGATTCTCTTCTTCGTTGTTTTCTTCGGTGTCTCTTTCTTCGCCTCCACCTCAGCTGCTGGTCAACGCGCACTCTTCATCGTCATGCTGATTATGTACGGCCTGTTCTTCGTTGCGATCGTTGAGACCAGCATCGTGTGGCAGCGCATCAAGCGTCAGGTTCGTGAGGTTTACCCGCGCGAGCCCATGCCTCGTCGCATGTGGTTCTACGCATTCTCGCGCGCAATTATGCTGCGCCCATGGCGTTCGCCTCGTCCGCAGGTCGAGCGCGGGCACTTCCCAAAGAGATAATTTCATAATCCCGATTTAGAGGGGTGCAGGTTATTCACCTGCGCCCCTCTTTTTATCCACAGGGCAGCGATCTATTCGGCGTTTTCCACAGATTTCTTGAGGGCCAAACTTCGACCTCAGCACAGAGGCACACTCGTGATGCGAAAAGCTTATGAAAGGAACAATCATGGCGCATCACTCGTCGGCCCTTGAAAGCATTCCTCCGCTCTACGGAGATCCTGGATGGGTTGAAAACAGCGGACTAGTTAAAATTCTCTGGCCGCTCACGGATACTCAGGTCACCTCTGATTTCTTCAGATTCTCTGGGTTAGATCGCCCGCAAATCGAAAAGATCCGTCCGCTTCTTCCTGCAGATAACCTGCAGGATCGCCAGAATAATGCTCCCCCACTGGAGCTCTTTTTTACGGCGGCACTTCGCAATCCTCGTGTTTCTTTGGGAGGTTACCTCGTTCTTGCACCCCGATGGGATGAGAGGATGAGCATCGATTCGCTCTTCATCGAAGACGAATCAGCGCTGAACTACCGTGAGAGCCCATGGGCGCTGATTTATGAAGACGGAATCTGGGAAAAACTCCAGGAAGAACTGGGATTCGACGGCTACTGCCGCCCCGATGAATGCGAACCCATCACATGTCTCGATGAGACTAGAGGCCCCGGCTGGTGGCTCTGGTGGGACTGAGCGCGCAACGCGTCAGTGGCACAATAAAGGAATGCTCATTCATCTGACATCCGCCTCGCTCGAAGAGGATCCGCGCCTGGCCGACTACACCTCAATGACCGATGTTCATCTTCGCAAGAGTCTGGAAGTCGAACGCGGCCTATACATGGCGGAGTCAACGAATGTCATCATCCGTGCTCTCGAGGCCGGCCATCGCCCACGCTCACTCATCATGGCTCCACGTTGGCTTCCTGACCTAGAACCGCTCTTCGAGCGCTTCCTGGGAACCAAGGACGGCGGCGAGATACCCGTCTTCATCGCTCCTGAACCGATTCTGGAGAGCATCACAGGATTCCATCTTCACCGTGGTGCACTCGCTTCAATGCAACGACCTGTTTTACCTTCGGTGGCAGATCTTCTGTCATCTTTAGGAGACGGCCCCAAGCGGATTCTGATCCTTGAAAATCTGGTCGACCATACGAATGTGGGTGCCGCATTCAGAAGCGCCGCCGCGCTTGGTGCGGATGCAGTTCTTGTCACTCCAGAATGTGCAGATCCGCTCTACCGGCGCTCCGTTCGCGTCTCGATGGGAACGGTCTTCCAGGTCCCGTGGACCAGATTGGAAGACTGGCCGGCAAACGATGACCTGCACGATGCAGGATTTTCTCTGGCAGCTCTGGCCCTCAGTGATGATTCCGTCAGCCTTGATGAGTTCGTGACGATGCCCGTGATGACAGATAAAGATTCGCGTGTTGCCTTGGTCATGGGAACGGAGGGCGATGGCCTGAGGAAGAGTACCCTGTCACGCACCGATTACGTCGTTCGTATCCCCATGATGGGTGGTGTCGATTCGCTCAACGTTGCTGCAGCAAGTGCGGTTGCCCTGTGGGCAACGCGGCTACCTCGTGCGTAGTTCCTTCACAATTCCAGCGATCACATCAACGCATTCTTCCCAACCACTCACAGCGAGGGTCGGGTATCCGGCAGCCTTCACCGGGTAATCGTTACCGGACTCGTCTAGCCGATCCCCAATGAAGAGCATATCTTCGGCTGCGATTCCAGTGATCTCAACAAGCTTGCCCATGCCATAGGCCTTATCGATTCCGTGACGGGTGATATCAACCGAAGTTGATCCTCCCCCACGCACCTCAAGGTCTGGAAGATCCTCTGCGACCGCATCACGAAGAGCCCGCTTCTTATCACCTGTCGGGTCCCACGCGCGCTTCGCCTCTAGAGGAGCTTGCTGTCCCAGCGCTGAGAAAGTAATCTGCGAACCTCGGTCCTCAATGATCTCTCCCCAAGGATGTGCTTCCCAGACTCCTTGCTCACGCGCATGGCGTTCGAGCGAGGCAATTGCGCGCTCACGCTGCTCTCTAGTCAGGTCATTGGCATAAACCTGTTCCCACTGAGCATCCTGCTCATCCCAACGGTAGTAGCGCGTCCCGCAGGTGGGCATGAGATGCAAGTTCTTCAATTCAGAAGAAGAAGCGCCGAGGTTGTCCAGTAGCTGAGTGCGAAACTGTCCAAACTCTCCACCAGAGATTACGCACACTGGGACGCAGTCGAGCAGTGCACGAAGTTGATTAGCCATCGACTCCGGAAGCGCAGACTTCGACGGTGCCAATGTGTCATCAAGGTCGAAAGCTACGAGGCGCATGCTATCTCCTTATCGCGAGTTGGGCTCCGCAACAGGAGCGGTCGTTTCAGCCTCGTCCTCGCCAGGAGTCGGCAGGAGTCGAAGCATCACGAGTGAAGCAACAAGCCCTCCCCATACCAGAAGGATCGTCACAATCATCATGATGATAGCAGCGGGATTCATGCGATCTCCTTAGATGCCAACGACGTGCTTGAGCGATGAGGATGCGACCAAGGCATCAGGGTAACAATTGCGGATGCAAGGAGCGCGAAACCGACAGAACCCCACCCGAAGATGTTCACAAGATATCCGGCGTAGCCACCATAGCCTTCACTAATACTAGAAATCACCGAGGTGACCAGCATGAATGCCAGCACCAGAGGAATGATGATTCCGACGAGGTAGTCCCATACGGGAGGAATCGACGGTGCCGAAACAGAATTCAGGTGTGTGCGCAGGCCACGAAGCCTGGGACGCACAAGTGCGGTGTAAAGCGTCATGGCAATAGCACAGCCGACAACACCCACATTGTTGATGAAGTTATCAACAATATCCAAGGTGTTCAGACCGGAACGTGTCGCGAAAAGCGCCAAAGAAATAATCGTTGTTGGAATACCCATGACGAGCGAAGCTTTCACGGGGGTCAAGGCAAACTTATCTTGAATTGCTCCAGAAACCACCTGCAAGAGCGAAAGCAGCGAGGTGATACCTGCGAGGACAAGCGACGAGAAGAACAGAACTCCAAAAAGCGGTCCACCCGGCATCATCGAAATAATCTTCGGGAAGGTCACGAAGGAAAGAATCGGACCGGTCAGTCCCTTCAACTCAGAAACAGCAATTCCTTGCGAATGCGCCATGAATCCAAGTGCTGAGAAGACACCAATACCAGCAAGAATTTCGAAGGACGAATTAGCAAAGCCAGCGACCAAAGCAGTTCCGGTAACGTTCGACTTCTTCTGGAGGTACGAGGCGTAGGTCAGCATAATTCCAAAGCCAACCGAGAGGGAGAAGAAAATCTGAGCAAATGCGGCGAGCCACACCTTGGGTTGAGTCAGGGAACTCCAATTGGGTGTGAAGAAAGCACTCAGGCCTTCCAAGGCACCCGGAAGGAAGAGCGCACGCACTACAAGAGCAAGGAAGAGGACGACCAAAAGAGGAAGGAAGATCTTATTGGCCTTTTCCACCCCTCGCGCGACACCGAAAGAGGCGATGAGCAAAATGCAGGCCCACACCAAGACAAGCGGGATCGCAACGGCCGCTACTGGGGTCCATGAGAATTCATCAGAACCGACGGTTCCCAGGAAAGAAGAAAGGAAGAAGGTCTGCGAATCCTCGCCCCAAGCCTCGGTAATCGAATAGAAGACGTAGCTTCCCGACCACGCAACGACCGCGGCGTAGTAGGTAATAATCACGAAGCAAATAAAGACGCACAACCAGCCGAGGAACTCTCCCTTGGCATTCATGCGGCGGAATGCCCACGGCGGGGTTCCACGGAACTTATGGCCAACTGCGTACTCGAGCCAAAGGATCGGGATACCAGCAAAAAGCAAAGCGACGAGATAGGGAACAAGGAATGCTCCCCCACCATTGGTGTATGCAACGCCTGGGAATCGCCAGATATTACCCAAGCCGATCGCAGAACCGATCGCCGCCATTAAAAAGCCAGTTTGGCTGGTCCATGTGTCGCGAGTGCGACGTTTCGCAGGAGATGCTGCCGTGCTCATGTAGACGTTTCCTTCCTTAATACAGGCCCAAACCTAGTGACGTCTCAGGAGCCGAGCAATACTTTTCCACTATGCGAAACGAGACCGGCAGGATCGATAAACCCACGCAGCAATAAAAACGAGCGTAACAACGCAGACAATTGATGCTCCCGCCGGAAGATCCAAGGACCAGGAGAGGTAAATACCACACAGAGAACTCAGCACACCGATGACAAGAGCAGTTCTGATCATCGCACCCAGTGAATTTGTTAGAAGCCGAGCACTTGCCGCCGGGGTAATGAGTAGGGCAAGAACCAAGATATTGCCAATGATCTGGACGGAAATCACAACTGCGCCGGCAACACTGATATAGACCAAAAGATCCAGAGCCATCACAGGTAATCCGGCGACTCGAGCGCTCTCTCGATCAAGACTGACGGCAACAACCTCTTTGTGAAAGAAAGCAAAAACCCCGACGATCACTGCTGATGCAATGAGTACGAAAGGTACTTCAGAAGCCGGAATACCCGTCAGCGAGCCGAAGAGGAAGTCTTGGAGGGACCCCGCGTATCCCGGTGCCCAAGAAATGATGACCAATCCCAAACCAAAGGCTCCAACGAAAAGAACACCAATGATTGAGTCTTCCTTCAGACGCCTATTTTGCGAAAGAAGTGCAACAAGCACAGCAGTTCCGACGCCTGCAAGCGTTCCCCCCAACACCAGGGATCCCGAACAGACAAAAGCGATCGCAAGACCGGGGAAAACCGAGTGAGCGACGGCGTCTCCAATGAAAGACATCCCGCGCAGCACAACATGGCACCCGACTACTGCGCATACGCAGGCTGCAACGCAGGTGACAAGAATGGCACGTGGTAAGAAAGCCAATGCCGGATTCGTCAGATCATGAAGAAAGTCAATAATACTCAGCACTTAGATCACCCCCAGAACCTTGAGCAGAGGATTTGACGGGCGAATGTCAAAGGTGCGCATCCACACCTGAGGATCGCGAATTTCTTCTGGTTTCCCCGAGGCAACAACAGTCGAGTTCAGCAAGAAAAGTCGATCACAGGCATCAATAGCCCCAAGAATGTCGTGGGTTGTCATGAGGATGGCACAACCACTGAGTGCGAGCCTGCGGAATACGTCCATCAGGCTTTCTTGAGTCGGCATATCCAGTCCAGTAAAGGGTTCATCCAATAGAAGCAATTGCGGTCGTAAAGCAAGAGCCCTAGCAACCAGCACTCGCTGACGTTGGCCACCCGAAAGTTCCCCAATCACTCGATCTCCGAGCTGCGCCAGGCCAACCTGATGCAGTGCCTCTTCGACGGCGCGATGGTCGTCGATCTTAGCCCTACGCCCCCATCCAATTCGGCGAGCTCGCGCACTCAGGACCGCCTGACGGATGCTGATAGGAAAATCCCAGGCAAACTCATGACGCTGCGGAACATAGCCCACTGAACGGGGCTGAAGCGGGAGGCCCATTGAAGTGATGTGAGTCGAGCGGGAAGGAATCACGCCGAGTATTGCGCGCAAAAGAGTCGTCTTTCCGGCACCGTTGGGACCAATGAGCGCACAAAACTCCCCGGGAGCAACGGTGAGTGAGACCGATTTGAGTACCTCACGTCCGGGGTAGGACACGTCCAAGTTGCAGATATCGAGTGCTGAAGCCGAATTCTCAGTACCCATCAAACATCACTTTCCGCCCCGAAGTCACGAGAAACATCCTCGCGTGCTTCCTCAATCTGCTTTTGAGACTTCTTCGTCCGATGCGCAACGATGATAAAAGCAATCACACCCAAGGCCAGACAGATCGCTCCATAGATCAGATACTCGCTATTTCCGCCTTGTTCACGCGGTGCCTGCGGCTTGGCAGTATGTGTCCCCTCTTTCGACGAGGCCGCGAGCGGACTTGGCGCGAGCGCGCGGGCTTCTTCAACCTTTGCCTCATCGCCAACGACAAACCGAAGAGTATCTGCCACGCATTGCGGTGTCTCTTTGTCCCCAAAGCACCAGCGCACGCTGAGTGCGTAAGCTCCCGGAGCAGAAAACGCCCAGTTCGCGTGAACATGTGTATTTGCCTCGACCCAGATATCTGATTGGGAGGAAGTAGAAGAGTCATACAAGACTGTTGGTGCCCCGAAAGCCCCATCTTGCAGGAAAAGCCAGGCTTGACCTGGTCCTTGTAGGTTCCCGAGGGTCATCGTTGCGCCACTGCCCATGACCTTAATGAGTTCTGGGTCTTGAGTGTTCCATCCCAGCCAAACGACCTTGGGGTTTTGAGTCTGGGGAATGACCCAGTACGACTCTCCCTCATGCGCGTGCAGGAATGCATAGCTGGGGTCTGAGGGGACCTGAAGCTGACCCGAATCGCTCACGCGAAATACAAGAGTGTCCAAAGGACGCCAGATCGGTGTTTCTCCTGAGTCATCACGTGCCAGAATCTCAGGTTTCGAATCAACAATCTTTGGGCCCAAGTCAACGTGACCGCGTTCAATCGTCGCTTCTTCGCGCACCACTTGTTCTGAGGAATCTACGTGCTGAGTAAGAGAATCATCTGCACGTGCTGGTAGAACGACACTGGCGCTCACAGCAATACCGACAAAGAGCGCTGATATTCCCCGCGCTATATTTTTCGCGCCAGTCCTTTTCATGATGTGTGATCCTTTCCTAAACACCGCGACAGTGAGCGTGCATTCGCTTTCATCATGTCGATATACGTCGGGGCGTCTTCATCCAAAGTGTCGCCATACAGCCCGCAGACTCGAACACCGTTTTCTTCCGCAACTTGCGCAATCACAGGGTGACGCTTGCGCTTTTGCGGTTCCAAGAAAACCGCGGATATTTTCATATTCTTCAAGGTTTCAGCGATGCGTTTGCGATCGGCAATTGAGGCCTCGGTCCCGTCCTGAGCACTCAGATAACCTGCGATTTCAAAGTCATACGCACGTGCAAGATAAGCATAGGCATCGTGCGTAGTGACTAGCTTGCGATCAAGTGGATTGATGCCTGCAATCGTCTGTGAAACCTCGCGATCAGTCTCGTCGAGTTTCGCAATATAGGCCGAGGCGTTGGCCGCGTATTGCGCGCTATGCTCAGGATCGCGCGTTGATAGCGCATTCTCAATGACTCGCACATAAGCCTGCGCATTATGAATGTCATGCCATGCATGTGGATCAATGTCACCGTGGACATGTTTACCGAGCACAGCCTGGGGCAGAAGATAGGCCTGCCCATCGCCCGAGCCAATAAACTCCCATCCTCGGCCTTTGGGAATCTCACGCAAAGTACGTGATGGAACATCAATCAGCACGCGCTCAATATCCAAAGAGGCCAGAGTTGAAGGTAAGCCATTGTTCTCCTCCACGGCTTCGCGTAGCGGTGCCCCCTCGGGTACTCCACCGTCTTTTTCTCGGTCAACCATCAGGGTTAATGCACGCGACTTCAGGTCCACGGTGATGTCGCTGTGGCCTCGTCGGAGAAGAAAGAGACCACGTTCCTGGGCAACTTTCTCTGAATCAATTCCCACCGCAAAAGTCACCTGCGAGGCAGGAAGCTCAATGGGCTCCGCGTCAGCAGTTACCCGCAAGCGCGCTCGTAAATGCAGCGTGTAGACACCGGGCTGAGTAAAAACCCAGCTCATGTGTTGGTGTGCCCCAACGGGCAGAATCGAAGTATCGGTTGCCCAATGATTACCGGCATCAAAACCATCTCGAGAGGCAAAGGCAATCTCGGGACTTCCAAAACTTGTCGTGATGTAAGCACATGCGTACCCCGGCCCCTCAACATCAGTGACAGAGAGTTCAACTTGGGACGATCGCGTTGCCCCACTCTGGCTTCCGTCACCGTAGACTCGCATCCCAAGCCAGGGAGTGTCCAGGGAGCGATCTTCAACAAGAGGAATCAAGCTACCGCCAAACTTTGCGCTTTCTTCCGCCAAGGACAGTGAAAGAGCGTCCTTGGGAAGATTCGCATCGAGCGCGCGAATCACCGAGTGGTCTTCGAGCATCAGGTAATTCGTGACGGCAATATCCGCGTAGGCGATATCACGGATGCCTCTCAGGCTCAGTTCCCAGGAATGCGGATCTGCACCGTTGGGAATCAGCTGATGAACATCGACATAGTCGCCACCAACATTTCGTGCTAAATCAGCCAAGATCCCAGTTGTGGCTACGATACTCAGTCGCTGTGATGAGGCATCGACATGCGGCGTGCAGCCTCCAGTTACTGCAGAAAGTACACATGCAAGGGCTACTACTGCAATTCGCGCAATCTTCACTTCCTCACCCGCATGCGAGTAGAGACCACGATGCATCCGCATCCCATGAGTAGGGCCGCAAGGATTATTGGAGCAAGCTCTGCCGTGCCCGCGCCAGTTGATGCCAGGCTGCACGGTTGTCCCGAGGCCGTGCGGCCGACGATTGCGTAAACCAGAGGACGTCCGTGCTCCCCTGTTCCACCGGCCGCGATCAAGGATCCAGCCGTTCCACTCCCGCTTCCGCGCAAGTCCTCGCCACGAGGCGAGACATTCATAGCGATCGTGAGTTGGTAGGAGCCTGGCTCGGTAAAGACCCAGTTTTGGTGAGCATGAGTATTGGCAGGCAGGGTGTAGCTCGTTCCTGCACCGTCGAAAACGTGAGTGCCGATTCCCGCACCCAGACTTCCCGACTCAAAAACTGCGACATTTCCGGGGCCTTGAACATCAAGGAGAGAGAACCGAACCTGCCCACTGGTCTCAGTCACGATTTCTTCACGCTGCGAATTCATCCCGAGCCACGGGACCCCTCGAATCTGGGTCGCGGGAATCATCCACACATCTTGCCCAGCATCCGCGGCAAAGTTCAGAGCTTCAGGAGCCTTGATCTTTGCCTTCTCTCCCAGCGCGAAGGTCATTGATGCGGGGTCTTTCCACACCGCAGGCACAGATCGGTCATCTTTAATTCGCGCGACTAATTGACCGTTTTCAATCGCCGGTCCCAGATCAAAGTGCCCATCAGTAATTCCGCCTTCGCTACCAACCTGAACATTCAGGGTCGTAATTGCCTGATTGGGAGTTTCGCTATCGCTGCGGATACGCGAGACTTCATCTTCATCTGCTTCACGGGTAATACGAGTTGCAATACAGCGCTCAGACCCAACGCGCTGGGGTGCATCACGCGTGAGTGATTCTTCCTCGCCGCCTGCAGCGCTTTCTTCAACCGCTGGAGGAAGTACCCCACCACTTTGAACAGCTGAGTTTTGCGGCGTCGACACCCCTTGGGTGCCTCCTACCTCAATGAGGTACGTGGCGCTACGTGTTGTTTCAAAAGAACCGTCATTTCGATATGCACGCGCTTGAACGCTCAGTTCATAGATTCCTGCTTGAGAAAAGACCCAATTGGCATGCGTGTGCGAAAGATAATCTTGAGCAATTGTTGATCCATGCGGATCTAGCTCAAATCCTCCCGAACGCAGTCGCGAACTACGTCCCGAAAGGAAGTCTTCGGTCCACAGCGAAATACGTCCCCCGTTGGGATTGGAATAGCTGACATCAAATTCAACGCGTTCAAATCCTGCTGGCGCTAGAGAGAGAACATCCCATCCTGGCCACGGCAAAGTTGGGTCTTGAGTTTGCGGAAGGAAATACCCACTGCCACCGGCAACAATGTCTTGAGGTAGCGAGTGCGTCAGAGCCGAGGAAGGAACGATCAAGCGAAGCTCTTCAGCTTCGTGTTGGACTCCCGATCCGGTAACGTCTTCCATCACCTTCAATACGGGCAGTCCCAGATCATCAAGCGTCATGTAGAAGAGGTCAATATGGCCGTGGTCAAGAACAAGACGACGCTCGCTCAAGTTCGCGCGAGGAGCCGCTTGGCTGTGCGCACTAATTGACGAGGCCACTGAAGCGTCGCGTGCCTCTCTTGCCTCAGGGAGCGGGGCTCCCCTACTTTGTACGGATTCTTGCTCTTCACTGCTCTTCGGGGACGAGACTTCAGTGCTCTGCGCGGACTTTTGCGTCTGGGCCTGGGGAGCTTCAATGCTCGCGCTAAACTCGGCCTCGGCGATGAGACGAGGCTCCTGCCCCGGGATTACTTCCTGAATGCGAAGACGCAGCGAGCGAATACCAAGCTCAGCAAAACGTGCATGCAGGGGGCCAGCTGCGAAGTCCTCTCCCCTGGTCTCGAGAACAAATCCTCGAAAGAGTTCCTCGGTGCCGTCGATCTCTTCTTCAAACGCGCTTCCACGACCGAGATGCTCCGGGGAATCAAAACTCAGGGAGTGCGGAGCAATTTTATCCAGATCTGCAGCACCTGCTCGTGCGCTTAATTCGACGGAATACCGCGAATCCGCTGTAAACACAGAAGGGTTGAAATGAACAGCGAGTTCATAACCCCCATCAATTTCGCGCTCAGCATCACGCGCAACCGGGGTCGTACGAAGTCGAAGTGCGCCATCATGAAGGGGAGACTCTTCGCCCTTTTCTCCAGTAGTACACAGAGACTTCGGTGCCTCGTTGTTATCTTCAAGGCACGTCGAGACTTGAAGACTATCGCTTAAAAGGTGCTCGTCTTGGGAGGAGGATAGAGCCTCCGCTTGAGCCGGGGCTGGAAGGATAATCCACGCACTCATCACTGCAATAGTGATCAATAGCGAAAACAGGGCACGTGTTGTCCTGCGGCATAATGATGACATGACCATCTCTCTAGAATGATAATCGTTCTCATTCCCATTAAAGAGGGTGGCCACACCTCAAGTCAAATGGACAGCCGGACTCTAGTTAAATCCCAACACCCACTGAGAAATGTGATAACCAGCCATAATCACCGCACGCCCCGGCTTTGAGCGCATCGCAATCAAACGCCCAAGCAGATCCTTGCGCACTGCGCGGTACGCTTCTGGCTTCTTTGCTTGAAGCTGCGCCCAGAGCTCATCCTTACGCGCGAGGTTCTCCTGAGTTCCCGAGCGCAAGAGCATCACTGTGCAGATGACACAGTTGATACGCAGATAGTGGACAAGATAGCGGTATAGATGAGGTGGAACCTCATCAGGAGTAGGAATAGCATCAACCATCGCCGCGTTCACCCGCAGCAACTGATCAACACGCGAAATCATGACCTGCTCGTTGACCGATTGATCATCACGTCCAATGAAATAGCGGTAAAGATCAACATCAAGATACTCAAAAGTACGGACATCAATGACCGGAACAAAAGAGTAAATGAAATCAACATAGAAGGTGTGCTCAGGAAGGACCAGACCAGAGCGACGAACCAAATCTGTCCGCAAGATTAAGGCATGCATCATCAGATACTGGTCGTACCGGCAACGGCGAATCTGATCCCATGAGATGAGGCGATCCCTGGGCATCACATTTCCGTAGCGGATGACTGCTTTATGACTCTTGCCTTGCTTCTCATACACGTAATTGGCAACCAAAAGATCCAAGGGTTCGCCCTGAGCTTCGCGAAGCTCCAAGCGCTCAAGGGCACGCTTAAGCGCTAAGCGATCCAACCAGTCATCTGCATCAAGGATTTTGAGGTAGCGCCCACGAGCACCTGCAATACCAGCATTAACAGCGCCGCCGTGGCCAGCATTCTTCTGATGGATAACTCGGATATGATCTGGATCCGATTGGACCAATCCATCAGCAATCGCAGCAGTGGCGTCGGTTGATCCATCATCAACGATGAGCACCTCAACCTGGTCAAATCCACGCACTGAGGACACTGCACGATCAAGGTAATCCTGAGCGTTATACGAAGGAATGACAACGGTGAGCACAAAACTTGGTTCCACCTGTTGAATGATAGTGCATGAAGCGCTCTTTCTTAGCGAAATATCATGAAAACATGGTGCTTTTCGGGCTATCCTTGATGGAAGGGCTAATTCGCAATGGGGAGGCAATTATGAGCCAAGCACAAGAAATCCTGAATGCACTGGGTGGCTGGGATAACCTGACCGACCTTCAGCATTGCATCACCCGAATCCGCGTTGATTTTAAAGATGATTCGAAGATCGACGAGGCCGCATTGCGCAAGGCAGGCGCCTTCGGTGTCGTCGTCGTTGGCTCGCACGCACAGATCGTCATGGGTCCACAGGCAGAGGAAATCGCAGAGGAAATTAACACACTGAAGTGAGTCTTCAGCTCCTCTCCCCCATCCCTGGAACCCTGCGAAACCTCGCCGAGCTCTCAGATCCAGTTTTCGCCCAAGAAATCATGGGGCCGGGTTTCGCAATTATCCCCGACGAGGTTGACACCCTCGAGATACTCGCGCCCACAGCTGGGACACTCAGTCACCAGCTTCCTCATGCATGCGCTCTAACAACACCTGACGGCCTCAACATTTTGATTCATGCGGGGATTGACACTGTACAGGTCAAAGGTGAAGGCTTTTCAGCACTCCATCAATTAGGACAGCAGGTCGCTGCTGGAGAGCCACTCATTACGTGGGATCTTCGTCCAGCGCGGCAAGCAGGATACGCGCTTGACGTTGTTGTCATCGCTATGCAACCGCCACAGACACTGTGCGAACTCTTAACCGCTTCTGGTTCACGCCTAGATGCTTTGGTGCCCTGCGCAGATGTACGCAGGGCACCAAAGAGCAGCTAGATCCTAGCGAATATAGCGGTCCACACTGGTCAAGAATCGCTTGACACGGTCACAATGCGCCATGTCATCAATCAAGACTTCTTTGCCGCTGAAGGAGTGAAGTGGAACGCACCAATTCGGATACTCAGCATTCGTACCCGGAAGGTTCTGCGGCAATTTCTCGCCAACAACGTCCACCAGAGAAACAGCCAAAAGAAGTGCAGGAGAGGCAGCAAGGTAAGCGTGCATCGCAAGAACAAGTTCTTCCTCGCTGGGGTCATCTTCGTGAATGAAGCCGCCTTCTTTCAGGCGCGAGACCATTCGTTCACGCTCGATACGATCCGCATTGCGAACCTGGTCAAGGTCTTCGACCAAGAGTCCCAATTCATTGCGCAGTTCGGTGTGAGCGCCTTCTAGATAGCCCAATGTCGGAGGCAAATCATGCGTTGTTACTGCCGCAAGGCAAGACCGGCGATAGTGATCCGGCCATAGTGGCCATCCACTGCCATCCTTCTCAAACCACAGGACGGAAGTACCCAAGATTCCACGATCATTGAGATAACCGCGAACCCAGGGCTCAACGGTTCCCAAATCTTCGCCAATAACAACCGCACCGGCCCGCTGGGCCTCGAGCAGCACAATGCCCACCATGGCCTCGTGATCATAGGACACGTAGGCACCAGCCTGAGCACCCATCCCTTCAGGGATCCACCACAAGCGGAAGAGACCAAGAATATGGTCAATACGCACTGCTCCCGCGTACGAGAGCACAGAGCGCAACATATCCCGAAGCGGCGCATATCCCATTTGTGCAAGGGAGCGAGGTGACCACGGAGGCTGTGCCCAATTTTGTCCCTGCTGAGAGTACATATCCGGAGGAGCACCAACGCTCATACCCGGAGCGAAGGCATCCGGCATCGACCAAATTTCCGAGCCCTTCGAATGCACTCCCACCGCTAGGTCAGACATGATCCCCATGTCCATTCCCAAACGGCGAGCACCTTCTTGAGCGCGGATCAACTGGTCGAAAACGATCCACTGGCACCACTGCCAAAACTCGATCTCAGAGGCGAGACGCTGACGCGCTTGCTCGACACCCGGAGCATCAATGGAGGCGTAGCGCTCGGGAAGGTCAATATCGCCATTTTCAAAGACCAAAGCGGACCACAGAGCGAAATTCTCTAAGGATTCCCCGCCTTGAGCACAGAAACGTTCAAACTGCGCCTGACGACTAATCGATCGAGGGAGCTCAAAAATCTTACGCAGCGCTTTGAGTTTTGACTTCCATGAGAGGTCGCGGTCGACAATATCCTCATGGCTACGGGAGGCGTGCGCATAGCGCGTAACAACCCCGCGTTCCTTACTGTCCATGTGCACATACTCATCGATGGCTTCAGGACGGATGTAGAGGGGGCTGGCCCAACGACGTGACACGGGAAGGTACGGCGAATTCTCCTGCGGGAATCCGGGCTGCGGAGCATGAAGGGGGTTGATTTGCAGGAAGTTCGCACCATTACGCGCAACGATCGCGGCTAGATCCGCCAGATCCTGTGTATCTCCCATTCCCCAGGAGCTGCTAGAGCGGGTCGAATACAGTTGAGCCGCAACTCCCCAGCGCTTGTGACCATCATCGAGGCGAGTAGAAAGTCGCTGAGGGACGACAACCAAGGTTGACGAGCATTCACTTCCATCTTCATGGCGCGCAACAATCCGATGCCACCCAAGAGGTAACCAATTCGGAATTTTAAAGGTGGCACGCCCAATCAGATTTCCATCGACCATCCGCGGCGGAATCCAACGATCAAGCTGCTGAAGCTCATGATGCTGCCCATCTTCGGTCTCAACGTGGCACCAAACGCCCATCCCGTGAGGAACGTGAACAGGGATCTCCGCCTCGTTCCCCTGGCGACACACCGTAGTGGGAGGAAGGGGTGCCAACCAGACAAGATCCTCATTCTGGCGGAAAGCTTCATCAATCTCACCATGCGAAGGCTCTGAAGAAAGCGAGAAACCCAACGAATTCAACACTGCGACGAGGGAGGCATCTTCAACGTGCTTCCAGTTTCCATACCAATCCCAGAAACCGGTAGAGACCCCAACAGTCTCAGCGAGTTCACGCAGGCGCTCTGTTACCGTCTGACTTGCCATAAGGTCCCCTCTGAAATACAGCAATGCCCCTCTATTTTATGGGCTAGAGAAGAGCAGGTGAGACCGATCTTTGTGTGCCAGCAGACACACCTTGCGGCAGACACAGGTGAAGCATCTGCAAGGCGATCTTTCCAGCCCCTGCTCCGAGAACAATTTGGATCACATGCCCCGAACGCACAACTGCTAGGACCTCTGGTAGACGAAGGCCCATGTCATCAACCTTTTCAGGAGACTTCACTTCAATCCGAATACGCAGCATGCACGGTTCAATATCTTGGATATTTGATGCTCCCCCCAGAGACTGGAGAAGAAGCGATGCCGTTTCCACGCCTAATCCCCTTTCAGAAACAAGTGACCTACCCCTCATAATATATATGAGCGACACAATTAGGTGCAATACGTCACTTTCTGCAACTTGTGATACAGAAATGCACTGCTTTTTAGACGAAAAGTTAGAGACAATATAGCCATGACTACGCCGCTGCCTATTCCCACAATTTCGACTGAACCGGTCGCTTCAGTCCTAAGAATTCTTAGCCTGAAGGAAAACGGCGATGATTCGTTTATTGCGCGTTCACTCCCTCAGGTGCGCAGGGTTTACGGCGGTCAGGTTTTAGCCCAAGGACTGCTGGCAGCAAGTGCGACTGTCCCCGTTGAGAGGCTTCCCCATTCTCTCCATGCTTATTTTGTCCGCGGTGGAGATCCTGAAAAGACCTTCAGCCTAGACGTCACACGCGTTCTTGATGGTCGTTCGTTTTCCAACCGTTCCGTATCTTGCTTCCAAGACACTCGAGAGATTCTCACAATGAGTGTCTCTTTCCAAGGTCCCGAGGCCGCGCCTTCCTATTCCCCCGAGGCGCCCGATGTACCCGCCGCAAGTGAGTGTCGATCAGCCTTGGAGATCTTCCGTCTAATGGATCATCCCGTTGGCAAGTTCCTTGGCAAAACTGCTGCCTTCGACGTGCGTCATATCGGCCAAAGTCTCTACACGAAGGCTGACCCACAGAAGTTACCGACGCAAAGACTGTGGATGAAGCCCCGAGCCGAGATTCCCTCTGAAACGACTCAGCACGTTCATCGCGCTCTTCTGACCTATGTCGTCGACCAAGTTATGCTCGAGCCTGCACTACGCGTTCTGGGAATGTCATGGATGACCCCCGGATTGGTTGCAGCATCTTTAGATCATGCAATGTGGTTCCATCACGATGTTGACATCAATGACTGGCTTCTCTTCGACCAGCACTGCACTCAAGTCGTGAACGGCCGAGTGCTGGTCGAATGCTCAATCTTCAACGAGGCGGGGGTCCTTGTCGCTCACGCTACTCAAGAGGCGATGCTACGAGTTCCTACTGAAGGACACACATCAAGCCACTGGGGATTTGGGGTTGATCCCAAGACTGGCAAACCGATGAGCGGCATGGCATAGGGCTAATCCGTACGCAGTCACAGGCGCCGCGGCACAAGCACAGCCAACCGCACAAACTACACGGATCTTGTTTTTAGACTGACCTCAAACTCAATGGGAGGGGACGGCTTAGCCGTCCCCTCCCATTGAGTTTTAATCCTAGGATCAGTCGCGAGTGAGCTTACGGTGCGTCACGCGGTGAGGCGCTGCTGCATCCAAGCCCAATCGTTCGATCTTGTTCTTCTCATAGGACTCGAAGTTACCTTCAAACCAGTACCACGAGGCAGGATTCTCTTCCGTTCCCTCCCATGCAAGAATGTGGGTTGCCACGCGGTCAAGGAACCAACGATCGTGGGTGATGACCACTGCACAACCGGGGAATTCCAGAAGCGCATTTTCCAAAGAGGACAGAGTTTCAACGTCGAGGTCGTTGGTCGGTTCGTCCAGAAGCAAGAGATTTCCCCCCTGCTTCAAGGTGAGCGCGAGATTCAGTCGGTTACGCTCGCCACCGGAAAGAACACCCGCGGGCTTTTGCTGGTCCGCACCCTTGAATCCAAAGGCAGAGACGTAAGCACGCGAGGGCATTTCAACATTGCCCACCTGAATGTAGTCCAAGCCGTCGGAGACAACTTCCCACAGAGTCTTGTTGGGATCGATACCCGCGCGGTTCTGGTCGACGTAGCTGAGCTTGACGGTTTCACCGATGGTGAGCTCTCCCCCATCAAGAGGTTCAAGTCCAACAATGGTCTTAAACAGAGTGGTCTTACCGACCCCGTTGGGACCGATCACACCGACAATACCGTTTCGCGGCAGGGAGAAAGACAGGCCATCGATCAAAACGCGATCGCCAAAGCCCTTCTTAAGGTTGCTCGCTTCGATGACGATGTTACCCAAGCGGGGCCCCGGCGGAATCTGGATCTCTTCGAAGTCAAGCTTTCGACTGCGTTCAGCTTCGGCAGCCATTTCTTCGTAGCGCTCCAGACGCGCCTTCGACTTTGCTTGGCGTCCCTTGGGACTGGTTCGAACCCACTCGAGTTCTTCCTTCAGGCGCTTAGCAAGCTTGGCATCCTTCTGCCCCTGAATCTGAAGACGCTTTTCCTTCGTCTCCAAGTAAGTAGAGTAGTTGCCTTCGTAGGGGTACAGGTGACCACGGTCAACCTCAGCAATCCACTGTGCAACGTGGTCGAGGAAGTAGCGATCGTGGGTCACAGCGATCACTGCGCCCGGGTAGGTCGACAGATGCTTTTCCAGCCAAAGAACTGACTCAGCATCAAGGTGGTTTGTCGGTTCGTCAAGAAGCAGAAGATCGGGTGCCTCGATGAGCAAGCGACACAAAGCTACTCGGCGTCGTTCACCACCGGAAAGGACATTGACAAGCTGATCCGGCGGCGGGCAGCGCAATGCATCCATCGCTTGCTCGAGCTGTGAGTCGATATCCCACGCATTGAGAGCATCAATCTCTGTTTGAAGCTTGCCCATCTCTTCCATGAGAGCATCGAAATCGGCGTCAGGATTGGCCATCTCTTCAGAGATTTCATTGAAACGGGCGAGCTTGGCAAATGTATCAGCCGCACCCATACGCACGTTCTCAAGAACGGTCTTGGAATCATCCAATTCGGGCTCCTGCATGAGGATTCCGACGGTGTAACCGGGGCTCAGGCGCGCCTCGCCATTACTGGGCTCATCCAAGCCAGCCATAATTTTGAGGATCGAGGATTTGCCGGCACCGTTAGGTCCGACCATACCGATCTTCGCCCCCGGGTAGAAAGCCATGGTGACATCGTCAAGGATGACTTTGTCACCAATGGCTTTACGAGCCTTAATCATTTGGTAGATGAACTCCGCCATGGATTCTCCGTTCAGGATCACGTGACATAACGCCGACTATGCGGCAGACCCCTTAATGCTAAGGCACGGCGCATGTTTTTGACATCTACGATGACTATGCCGCATCACTTTCATCAGCTGATTGCGCACTGTTCTCCCAACGATCATGAGTCAGATCAGCGTCTTGCGTCAGAATATGTTGGCTTTCAGAAGAAACCTGCTCTGATTCTCCCGCGTCCACCGCAAACTCTTCTGCTGGAGCAGTTGAAGACTCTGCGACATTGTTACTTGGATGTTGAGGTTTGAGCGCGACAGCCGGACCAAACACCAAATCGATTCCCATAAAACTGGCGTTAATGACCAATTCGCTTCGGACCTGCTGGTCTGGACCTAACCATCCGCGAGCACTGGGGCGCCCACAGACAATCACGGGAGTCCCCTTCTGGACGCTTCGCGCAATATTTTGCGCTAAACGATCCCAGACGCACACTGTGTACCATTTCGGCTCACGCTCTTCGTATTGGCCCGCATCCGTGATGCGCCACTGCGGAGCAGCCATTCGAAAGCGCAAACCTTTAGTTCCGTTTTGCGCACTCATACTGCTCAGATCCGAGCCGATCCGACCGCGAAGAACAACGCTTCCTTGGTTATCCATTATTTGTCCTTTCCTTGAAGCCCCCAATATGGGGATGTCCCCACTGTGCAAGGGAAAAGGACCTAAAGAAAGACCGGTAGCAACGTCTGTGGAAAACGCCGATACCGGTACATTCTGTGGATAACTATGGTGATTAGTTCTCTTCTTCGCCAATCTTTGGAATGCCAAGTTCAACAACTTCGCGCGCAACCTCACGGGCTTGTTCGCGAGTAATTGGCTCATGTGGGAAAAGAACTCGGCGATAGTATTCGAGTTCTTGAATTGACTCAAGAATGTCTGCCAAGGCGCGGTGCCCGCCGTGCTTAACGGGAGCTTCCTCAAAAGCCTTACGGTACCAGCGCTTAGCCAATTCCTTAATCGAGGAAACATCAACCAGACGGTAGTGAAGGTGATCAATCACCAAGGGCATATTGGCTTCAAGGAACATCTTGTCTGTCCCCACTGAGTTTCCTGCAAGCAGCGCCTTTTTCGGGGTGGGGACAAAACGTCGGATATAGTCAAGAACCTGCTGCTGAGCATCTTCCATAGTGGTACCGGAAGGCAGCTCATCCAAGAGGCCGGATGACGTGTGCATCTGGCGAACAAAATCATTCATTCCCTCCAAGGCTTCAGCCGGAGGAGTAATCAAGACGTCAATACCGGGATCGACAATATTGAGATCCGCATCGGTAATCACAACCGCTACTTCGATCAAGGCATCACGAGTGACGTCCAATCCGGTCATCTCGCAATCGATCCATACCAATGGTTCTTTCAAATCACTCACAGCTTTAAGTGTAAGCGCATGAATAGGATTTCACTGTCTGGCTTCTCAAAGTCCGCGCTGGTTCACTGAGCTACGATAAACCTGACTACGACACGAGGAGTACGCATGACAACGGACCAGTTCCCACTTTCTCCAGATCTCATCGCCCAGGCTTCAGACATTCTGAGTGATGTCGTAGAGAAGACCCCAGTCATGCTTTCAGAGCGACTCAGCGACCTTATTGGCGTACCGGTCTACCTCAAGCGCGAGGATATGCAAAAGTGCCGTTCTTTTAAGGTACGCGGTGCCTATTTCCGAATGAGCACCCTGAGCGAAGAAGAACGTCGCAGAGGTGTTGTCTGCGCATCCGCAGGTAACCACGCGCAAGGCTTGGCCTACGCGTGCGCACAGCTCAAGGTGCGAGGCACCATCTACCTTCCCTCGAACACGCCCAAGCAGAAGCGCCAGCGCATTGAAACCATTGGCGGCGACTGGGTGGAGCAGGTCATTGTCGATGGAACATTCGACCGCGCCAATGCACAGGCCCAAGAGGCCGCGCGTCATTCGGGACGCACCTACGTGCATCCCTACGATGATCCCTGCACCATCGCCGGTCAGGGCACAATCGCTGTTGAATTGGAAGAGCAGGTGCTTTCCGAGGCCGCGGCAGTTTTGGTGCCAGTTGGCGGCGGCGGCTTACTCTCGGGAATCGCAACGTGGATCCGTTCTCGTTTCCCCGATATCAAGATCTACGGTGTAGAACCCAGGGGAGCCGCGTCCATGGCCGCAGCAATGGAAGCGGATCAGATTGTTTCCTTGCCTTCTGTTGATCCCTTCGTTGACGGAACCGCCGTCGGGCGTGCTGGCGAACTTCCCTACTCGATTGTTAAGGAGCTGGTCGACGACATCTTGGTCGTTCCCGAAGGCGCTGTCTGTACAGAGATGCTTGATTTGTACCATTCAGACGGTGTGATCGCGGAACCGGCAGGCGCTTTGGCCTCTGCTGCGGCACGCATGTATTTCTCCGATCCGGAGCAGCGCAATGAACTGCTTGGAGGAAAAGAAGGAGCGATTGTCGCCGTTGTTTCCGGTGGAAACAACGATATGACGCGCTACGCGGAAATCATGGAACGCTCACTGCGACACGAAGGTCTGCGTCACTACTTCCTGGTCACCTTCCCTCAACAGCCCGGTGCGCTTCGCAGCTTCCTCGAAGATGTTTTGGGGCCTGGAGACGATATTGTTCACTTCGAGTACACGAAGAAGAACAACCGTGATTCTGGACCGGCATTGGTCGGCATCGACTTGGCCGATCGAGAGGATATTACGGGGCTGCGTGCACGCATGGAGGCTTCTCCCCTCCATGTTGAAGAACTGCGTCCCGACTCTGAAATCTATCGTTTGGTGATCTAAGCACATCACCCTGAACACCCGGCAGGAACTTAGGGGAATTCCCTCCTGGCCGGGTGTTTTTATGCTGCAAGTGTATGGACTCGGGTATTGCTCACGCGGACGCTGGGAGTCGAGTTAAAACGGTAGCCCTGGCCACGCAAGGTCGAGATGAGATCAGCTTCGGGGAGCTTAGCGCGAAGGCGACGGATGTGCGCATCGATAGTGCGAGTTTGAGATTCAAGACCTTCGCCGTACCATACCGATTCCAGCAGTTCTTCTCGGGAAACGATCTCGTCGGCATGTCCTGCGAGGTAGGCCAAGAGTTCGTATTCCCTGTTGGAGAGCTTGACCGAATTCCCGTACACCTCCAGGCGACGGTGATCAAGATCAATATGCGTCGATGCCGGTGAGAGCTTCAGTCCTGCCAAAATATCGAGGAATTCTTCGAAAGAAGTGGAAGCAGAAGAAGTGACGGTTTCAGGGGTGTAAACAAGAGCCATGATGTATCCAAACTATTTTGGTACCGCACACACCACAGTCAACGTGGTTCTTTAAGCGGTAGCGATTGACGGGTTGAAAGGTCAATCACATACACATTCGCGAGCACATGGAGCCGCACATGGGGCGGCAGATCATGGTCGCGTGAAAAGTCATGGCTTCAGTCTATCGAATGATACAGATGTGTCAAAACGAAAGAATGTGAGGGTGGAAATACGGGAATCAAACCCGCATTTCCACCCTCACACAAAGAGCGGACTACTCAGTTCGCAAGCTGCTGACGAACAATCCGAGTCGCCTCAACGAGGTTCTTCAAGGATTCTTCGGTTTCCGCATAACCTCGGGTCTTCAGACCACAGTCGGGGTTCGACCACAAGTTACGCAGCTCAATCGAGTCAGTAGCCAAGGTCAGAAGCTCCGTGAGTTCCTCAACCGAAGGCACACGCGGCGAGTGGATGTCCCAAACACCGGGTCCAACGCCATGGCTGAAGCCTTGTTCTGCAAGCTCAGGAAGGACTTCCATGCGTGAGCGTGCAGCCTCAATTGAGGTCACATCCGCATCCAGTCCCAAGATCGCATCAAGAATCTGGCCGAACTCCGAGTAGCACAGGTGGGTGTGAATCTGAGTATCGGGACGCACTCCAGCAGTCGCTAGACGGAAGGAGTCCACAGCCCACTTGAGGTAATCAGCGTGACGGGCCTGATCCAAAGGAAGCAGCTCGCGCAGTGCTGGCTCATCAACCTGAACAACAGCAATTCCGGCGTCCTGGAGATCGGTGACCTCGTCGCGCAGAGCCAGACCGATCTGATCAGCAACCTCAGCCAGCGGCAAGTCATTGCGCGGGAAGGACCAGGCGATGATGGTGACAGGACCAGTCAGCATGCCCTTAACCGGGTGATCAGTCAGCGACTGCGCGTAACGTGCCCATTCAACAGTCATTGCGTGAGGACGGACAACATCCCCCCACAGGATCGACGGACGTGTGCATCGCGAACCATAAGACTGGACCCAGCCGTTCTTCGTTGCAGCGAAACCTTCAAGCTGTTCAGCAAAGTACTGAACCATATCGTTACGCTCTGCTTCGCCGTGGACCAGAACATCCAGACCGAGGTTTTCCTGAAGGCGAATCACCGATTCAATCTCTTCACGCATACGCTGCGCGTAGTCTTCGTCAGAGAGCTCGCCCTTGGCCCAAGCGGCACGAGCGCGACGAATTTCCTTCGTCTGAGGGAAGGAACCAATGGTGGTGGTCGGAATGAGGGGCAGACCAAGACGCTCGCGCTGAAGCTCATCGCGGACTGCAAAGTCTTCACGCTCACGATCGGCCTCGGTCAAGCGCGCGACGCGCTCACGCAACTCGGGGCGAACCACGCCGGGGGCGGCAGCGCGCTGAGCCAGAACCTCACGGGTCGCTTCAACGGCCTCGGAAATGGAATCCCAACCATTGTTCACACCACGGGCAAGGGTGACAACCTCCCCGACCTTCTGGTCCGCGAAAGCGAGCCATGCGTGAAGGTTCGCATCGAGCACGGGGTCATCCCACTTCTCCAGTGCGGTGTCATGGGGAACGTGCTGCAAAGAGGTCGAGGTCGAAACGGCGAGCGATGCCGGGTTCAAGGCCTTGGCTGCATCGAGGCGAGCGATCGCGCTATCCAAATCGGTTCGCCAGATGTTACGACCATCAACAACGCCAGCAACCAGAGTGACCTTGGACAGGTCAACTGAGCCGGCCTCGGGAAGAGAACCGCGGCACAGATCCAGTCCCAGGGCCTCAATGCCGGTAGAGGCAAGAGAGGCCGCAGCCTGTGCGCCATCGCCATAACCGATTGCAGCAAAGATCGCGGGACGCTTCTCCAGCTTGGCAAGAGCAGCGAAAACGCGAGTCGAGTACTCAATGAGAGTTGCGCGCTCAACGTGGAGGTTATCGGAGGCAAGTGCGTGCTCGTCAATCTGAACCCAGGGCGCTCCTGCCTCGGCAAGCTTGGCAAGAACCTCAGCGTAGGCTGCAACAACGTCGTCAAGGCGTTCGAAGGGGTTGTAATCCGGAGTCGCCTCGTCAGCCTTTGCGACGGCAAGGAAGGTCACGGGACCAACGAGTACCGGGCGAACAATGGTGCCCTCTTCCTTTGCAGAGACGAAGCGATCGACAATGGTGTGATCAGCGAAAGAAATCGGCGTATCGGGGCCAATTTCGGGAACCAAGTGGTGGTAGTTCGTATCGAACCACTTGGTCATCTCCAGCGGTGCAACCTGCGCGTTGCCACGAGCCAGGGCGAAGTGCAGATCTAGGCCTTCGAAGGAACGGTAGCGCTCGGGAACCGCGCCCAGAAGAGTGATCGCATCCAGAACCTGGTCGTAGAGTGCGAAAGTTTCGGGGATCGACGCATCATCTTTGCCGAGGCCAAGCTCGACGAGGCGGTCATGAGTCGTCTTGCGGAGCTGGGCTTCCGTCGCACGGAGCTCATCGGCGGAGATACGGCCCGCCCAGTAGGCTTCGAGCGCCTTCTTCAGCTCGCGGCCACGACCGATGCGCGGGTAACCCAGGATGGTCGCCGTAGGGAATTGAGTCATTTACTTATCCTTTGTCATCGTGAAATGGACGGGTCAACACTGGCTTGCAGAAACAAGGCCTGCAGCATCGAGCACATCGAGTGCAGGAGCCGCTTTATTGAAGGTATACATGTGGATTCCGGGAGCACCCGAGTCATGGAGATCACGAGCAAGACGACCTCCGATTTCGACTCCCATGGAATACATTTCTTGTGGCGAGGACGCAGATTCAAGCTTGCGACGAAGGTATTCGGGGAATACGACTCCGGTCAGTTCGGTCATGCGATTTACTCGCCGAATATCGGTTGGTGGCAAAATTCCCGGGACGATGGGAATCGTCACGCCGTTGGAACGCGCCTTCTCAAGGAAGTTCACATAGGTGTCAGCTTCCCAGAAAAGCTGAGTGATCGCGAAGGATGCACCCGCAGATTGCTTCACCAAAAGGCGCTCAACCTCCTGAGTCGGTGAAGTTCCGGCAGCGGGATTACCCGCGGGGAATGTGGCAACCGCAATCGTCAAAGGCTTAAAGGCAGCGCGTAGGGCAGCACCGGGGTACTGCGCACAGCGAGCAGCCTCAATCGAACGAATCAAGGTCACAAGCTCAGTTGCCGAGGACACTCCCCCGGGAGAGGGCTGCCAATCTGGACGCCCCACCGGCGGATCGCCACGAAGAGCAAGGAAAGTTCGAACACCTGCATCGAGATAATCGGTGACGACTTCGCTCACTTCACTGGGAGTCGTTCCCACACAGGTAAGGTGAGCGATTGGTTGGACCGGGCTGTCCTTCACAAGCTTACGAACAACGCCTCGCGCACTGTGGCGATCCTGACCTGCAGCACCATAGGTCACCGAAAGAAAATCGGGAGAGACTGACAGCAAGCGCTCAACGGTTTGCCAAAACGGCTTAACGAGGCTCTCTTTGCGAGGCGGCATGACCTCGAATGACAGTGTGGTCAGATCAGAAGAACAGTCAGAAGGCTGAGACATACATTTCCTTGAAAGATTGGCGCGATATGCGCCCCGGCAGCTGATTACGGTTCAGCTGCACATTCGTGAGCGAATCGATCCCACGGGGCCTCCAGGGCCAGACATTCTTTCAAGCATAAAGTCATTATCTAGTGTTTCCCGCGTTTGCGCACACGCGGCCCACAACTTGGGAAAGTGTGACGGTCGACGACATGTACACTATGAAGGTCTGATCGCACTGCGACAGGCGTGCCTCCGTAGCTCAATGGATAGAGCAAGGGCCTTCTAATCCCGAGGTTGCAGGTTCGAGTCCTGTCGGGGGCGCAACGACTGTCGGCACCGGTGCGTTATCACTGACCAAATACGCGACAGAGACACCGAAAAGCCGCGCCAGCGAATCCAGCTCGTCTAACTGCCAGCGCGTAACGCCGCGCCAGCGCTGATTAACGGCGGGTTGAGACATGCCAACCTCGCGCGCGATTGCGGATTGGCTAAACCCGCGCCGCGCCGATTCGGTCCGAATATTTTCGGCGACAATCTCTTCAAGCGGACGATCTAAAACCGTTGTACTCATGCCGAAATCATATTAGAGATTCTGAATGCTGGCAATATATTTTTAGAGACTATCAAGAAAGCTAATTGCCAGCTATCAGGTTTCTTGATAGTCTTTCAGCATGTTTGATTCACAAACGATACTGAGCCGCCAAGTCAAGCGGTACATGGAAGACCAAGGAATTTCGCAGCGGTCACTGGCCGCTGATCTTGGAATGACTCAGTCAGCACTCTCTCAGCGACTTTCAGCAACGACGCGCTGGAACCTCAAGGACATCGATCAGCTAATGAGGATTGGCGTGCCTGTTGGTTTCGGAACTTTAGCCGCCGTTATCAATGAGGACCACCAATGAAGATCAATAAGCCCCTGTTCGTTTCAAGCGTCATCGCGTTCTTAATGCTCATGACGATCCTGGTCGCATCGTTCACTGTTGACGTCTACCGGATCACCTGGCCGCACTTCGCCGCCTTCGCTATCTCCCTCACCTGGTACGCCTTCGAATTGCATCGGGCGACGAAATGACAAATAAGCCATTGCATGACATCAAGGGCAATGGACAGCGAATTAAAGACCTAGTGGCCATTGAAGCCACTGAAGCTCTTATCGATGACCTGAACGAGATGGATAGCATGTTGCGAATCGTGATTCGTGATATTAGGACTACTCGGCTAGACCTAGCTGCTATGTGCAACCGCCGCGAAGACGGTGAAGACGATGAGTAGGAAATTGACGGCTCATGCGCCGGTGTTCCAGATTCTCGCAGCCCTCAGGCGCGCGGGCTGGGGGCAGCTGAAAGGCGCTAAATACCGAGTTCACCGCGTCATTCTAGACACGCTCGTATCTGTCTCACGGTCACAGAATCAAGACCTCGCAGGGACATTCACGATCACCGCGACTCAGCTCGCAGACCAAGCATCATACAGCGAACGCCACGTTCGCACAGCTCTTCAAGACCTTGATTCATGGGGAATCATCACGTGGCATCGGGGTGGCATCTTCGAAGGCGCTCCTAAACCGGGCTGGCTGCGTATCAATAAGAAGACTCTCGTTGACATGGTGCACGCCGCTCGCCCCGAGTATGACCGCGAACTCAACCGCCGCCGCCGTGAAACCCGCGCGCGCCTGGAGCAATTCAGGCTCAATACGTTCTGCGAACCCATGCGCAAAAACACTCCGAAACCACGCGCGCCTGAGAAGCCTCACAACCGTCGAAAAACACCGAATCCGTTGACGGGTAAAACCCATGCGGAAATGGTTTCAAGCCTCTCTCATAACTGGAGAACGGGGCGCGAAGCTGGCCCGATTCATCCACAGAAAGAACAAATATCGAAAGGCACTGAAGTGACCAAGCGAATCACGTTCCAGGCATACATGAATGAACACTATCCGAACCAGCGAACTGACTGGCCGCTCATTGCTGATCGCGACCCTGTCGCATATGAAATCGCCCAGCGCGGTTCAGTTACCGAACACGAACTAGATCGGCTGGTAGCTGACATGCGTGGATCACAGCTGAGCTTTGAGGTTGCATAGGAATAAAGCAATGACAATGAGTAACGCCGCTGACCGTATCCGTGTAAAGCAAGGTATTCACGCTGTCCTAGACGCGATTCTAGACGCCAAGGACACGCTGCCCAGCTCACCCTATTCGTGCTCTCACACCCAGCTACGGATTCACACCCAGCTTCAGGACGCTCAGGCATCCATGATGCACGCTCTATACCTGACGAACCTGGAAGACGAAGACTAATGGCCTGGTCTGGCAGCAAGATCAAGAAGCTGGCTAACGAAGTCATCAGCCGCTACGGGACAGTGTGCTGGCTGTGTCACCTGGATATTGACCTGGCGTTGCCCAGGATGGCGCCAGGTGGATTCACCATCGACCACGTTGTCCCAAGGTCTAAGGGCGGTACAGACGATATCAGCAACCTCAGACCAGCACACAGAGAGTGCAACCTACGCCGCTCAGCGAAGCCAGCTAGTGCCTTCAAGCCAAAACGGCCGGCCCTGACCGCGCCTGGCTGGCCTGGCCTGGCCTGAGCTCTTTTTCTGGCAATGCTCCCAGGCAGTTCCCCGCCCCTAACTCCCTCTTCCCCCCGGCCCGTTAATAAACGGGCCAAACCAACCCAGGAAACACACGATGAACCCCGAAACCGCACAGATACAAGCCGGTTTGTTCCCCGTTGAAACGGCAACCGGTGGGGATGACGAAATTGAATCCGCTATCCGTGAGATGTTCGACGATCTGGACGCCCAAAGCCTATTGGGACCTATCGAGAAGGCTAAAAAGGCCGCCGCTATCAAAGCCGCGCGCGCCCTGGACGGCGACTATCGAAGCGGCAAACTAACCGTCGCATCCTCAAACACGCTGAAGCAAATCACTGAAATCCTGGATAGCTTGCCCAGGCCCGCCGCTGGCACGGATATGGAAATCGACGCCTATGCCGTCGCCGTCGCAACGCTTACCCAGAAAGCATTCACATCATGAAACCAGGTGAAGCGAAATACGCAACCAAGCGCAATAAAAAAAATCCAACTTTCGGACCCCGCGCCGCCCTGGCCGCAAAGCTCCTGGGCGCCCAGCTCATGCCCTGGCAACAGCAAGTCCTTGACGTCGCCCTAGAACTCAACCCTAACGATCCTGGCGCCTGGCGCTATCCAGTCGTTGTCGTAACCGTGCCACGCCAGGCCGGAAAAAGTTTCCTTCTTCGCGCCGTCATGGTGGATCGCATGATGAATTACAACAACCATGAAATCCTTATGACCGCCCAGACCGGCAAAGACGCTAGGAAGCGCTGGAAACAGATCATCAACGGCCTGGGCGCTGACAAAAAACGCGAGTATTTTGACGTAAAAAAATCCCAGGGATCCGAATCCCTGACCTACAAAGCCCGTGAATCCTATATCGCGCCTTTCGCTCCTACCCCGAAGAGCATCCATGGCGATTCTTTGCACCTGGTCACTGTCGACGAAGCATGGGCATTCGACAGCGAATCTGGCGTCGCCCTGGAAACCGCTATCAATCCGACCCAGCTGACAGTGAAAGACTCTCAATTGTGGATCGTCTCAACGAAGGGAACCAGCGCATCCGCCTATCTGAATGATCTGATTAGGCGTGGCCGGGAAAGTGTGAACGACCCGAACGCGAACATGGCGTTCTTTGAATGGTCAGCTGACGAAGAAGAAGCTGCCCAAGACCCATACAGCGACCTCACCCTAGCGTTCCATCCCGCCGTTGGACACACCCAAACGCTGGACAAAATTCGCTCAATGGCTGGCAGTGACCTTTCCGCCTGGCGCCGCTCTTACCTCAACCTTGAAACAGCCGTCGAATCGACGATCATCGACATGCAGATCTGGGATAGCCAGGCCCAAGACCCTGACGGCCTCACACCAATCCCAAGCCCAGAACACATCTTCTTGGCGTTTGACATCGCGTCCGATAGGTCCGCCGCTAGTATCGCCGCCGCATGGAAAGAGGCTGACGGCAACCTCTACACCAGGATCATCAAGACGGCCCCTGACGTCGCCTGGCTACCAGGAAGCATCTGCCGCCTGGCCCAAGCCGGATACGCCGGCATCTACTGTGACCCATCAGGCCCCACCCGAACGCTATACAAAGACCTAGAAGACGCTGGGATCGCCGTCACTGCCCTCAGCACATACGAATACGCGACCAGCTGTCAAATGTTCCTGGATCGTGCCAGAGCCGGCGAAATCACCCATGACGCAAACGACCTCACCCGCGCCGCCCTGGCCTCTGTCGTTCCCCGCGCCCTGGCCGGCGTCACCGCGTTCGACGCACGTAAAAGCCCCGAACCTATCGACTCGCTCAGGGCAACAGCAATTGCCCTCTGGGCGTGCCAGCAACGCGCCCAAGAAATGCAAATGTTCTAGAAAGGCAGCGGCTAATGACAAAGCAAGTAATGACCATTGACATCACAGATGAAACCGCCGTCGTCGCCTGTTCATGTGGCTGGCGTGCCCCTGTCGTTTTTACTCCTAAAACCGCGTATAAATACGCCCTGGAACACGTGAATATGGTTCATCCGAATGATCCAACCTGGCGCCGATCCGTTTACGCCTGGCGGTATCGACACGCCGATCTGCTTTCAGAGTAAGACACGTGTGGATTATTAAAGGCATGGACTTTCGCCGCGCTGCCCTCTCCCTGGTCGGTCTATCCCGCCGCTCTGCTGACATTCCTGACGGAATCCTCCCGCCCGCCAGGAATGTCAGCAAGGGCATCGACGTCACCGGCGCTCTCACCCTGGAAACCGTCTACCGTTGCGTATCAGTCCTGGAAACCGCGTCGAAACAGCTCTCTATTGACGTATGGCGTGACGAAACCAAACTGGGCGGCGACGATTACCCGCGCCTCATCGCCAAGCCAGGCCCAGACCTCACCACAACGGATCTGATCGCTGAAACCGTCGCCAGCCTGGCCCTCACCGGCAACGCTTACTGGCTTATTGGCCGCGCCCCTGACGGACGCCCAGTCTCACTTCGCGTCCTGGACCCATCCGAATGCGAACCGCGCATCGACACCACCACCGGCGCCAGGTCAGTCTTATGGCGCGGCATCGACGCCCAAAGCACCCAAATCAAGCACCTTCGCCTTCTCCGCGTCCCTAACCAACCGCGCGGCCTAGGACCAATCCAGGCCTGCGCCCAGACCCTGGCCGGCGCCCGTGACATGTCCAGGTACGCCGCTAACTGGACCCAGACCAGCGGCGTGCCCTCTGGCATCCTGACAAGCGACCAGGAACTAAGCCAGGAACAAGCAAACGAAGCTAGGAAGCGCTGGAACGAATCCAACGCGCCAGGCAAGGGCGTCGCCGTCCTGGGCAAAGGCATGAAGTTCGCCCCCCTCATGCTCAAGCCCGAAGAAATCCAATTCTTGGAATCCAGGTCGTTCGACGTGCTCAGCATCGGACGAATGTTCGGAATACCGGCGCATATGATCCTGGCGTCCCTGGACGGCAATTCCATGACCTACCAGAACATTACTGACGCCGCGACAGACTTCGTCAGGTGGACGCTCATGAACTACCTACGGGAAATCGAAGACGCCCTGTCGACCATCCTCCCCGCCAAAACGAAGGCGCGCTTTAACCTTGACGCCCTCCTCCGCGCTGACACGAACGAACGTATGCAGACCCACAAGCTGGCAATCGAAGCTGGAATCTACAGCGCTGACGAAGCGCGCGCAATCGAAGGACTCTAACCAATGGACATGCTCACACGCGAATACGCCGCCCAGGCCCAGACCAGCGGCGACCGTCTCATCACTGGTATCGCCGTCCCCTATGACGATGAAATCGAGTACTCGCCAGGCTGGTTTGAAACCGTCGCCCGCGACGCATATAACCCAGAAACTAACGGGCCTATCAAGCTCTTCTGGCAGCACAGTGACGTGATCGGCACTGTCACCGAAGCGCGTAACACTGAAGCTGGTTTGGAAATCACCGCCAGGATCAGCGAAACCAGCCTGGGAAACGACGTCTACGCCCTGGCCAAGGACGGCGCTATCGACCGATTCAGCATCGGATTCATCCCCATCGACACCGACACCCGCCGCCGCGACGACAACGGCGCAGTCCATGCCGTCCACACCGCAATTAACATCCGCGAAGTCTCCCTAGTCCCCTTCCCCGCCTATGAAAACGCGAAAGTGACCGACGTTCGCGCCCAGCTGGAACCAACCACAGAAAAGGAACCCCCTATCATGACCGAATCCCGCGCCTCCCTTGACACCGTCCTTGAACGCATGGACTCTCTGGAACAAGCCTTCGCCGCCCAAGCCCAGGCACCCGCCCCCGTCGACACCCGATCCGCCGCCCAGGTCCTCAAGGCCCTAGCCGCCGGCGACCCACAGACCCGCGACGAATACAACGGCACCATCTCAAGCGCTGACGGCACCATGACACGTCCGACCTGGATCGTCGACCTCACCCGCCTCACCGACCGCATCAACCCGCTGAAAGAGCTCTTTTCCGTAGGCCCGCTGCCCAAGGACGGCATGAACCTTGAATACACCGAACTCAAGGCGAACACCATCGCCGTCAACGAACAAACGAAGGAAGGCGATAACCTCCAGATCGGCGGTATCTCCACCCAGGATAAGACCACGCCTGTCAAGACCTTCGGCGGATACACCACCCTCACCCGCCAGGCCATTGAACGAACCCGAATCCCGCTGCTCCAAACGCACCTTCAGGGAATGGCCCTAGCCGCCGGTAAGCGCTCCGCCGCTTACTTCGCGTCCGTATTCAACGAGACAGTGAAGGGCCAGGCCGCAACCGCCCTGGCGTCAACCAAGGTCGCCACAGCGCTGACCTGGGCTGACCTGGCCGGTCTGATCGTCGACGCCGCTGACCGTTTCCAGGACAGCGCGCTGCCCCTGGACGGATTGATCGTCGATAAGGCTACCTTCAAGGCCCTGGCCGCCCTCACCGCCGGCGATGGCCGCCCGCTCATGACCGTCTCTGGCACCGGCGCAAACACCGTCGGCACCGTGAACCCGGCGGCCCTGGCTGGCGACCTGGTCGGCATCAAGGTTGTCCCGAACCTTCTCTCTACGCCTGGCGCAATGGGCGAAAAGATCGTCGGCGCCTTCTATTCGTCCCTGGCGCTCCGCACCTACGAAACCCCGGTTGTCCAGCTCCAGGACGAAAACATCCTCAACCTCACCCAGGCCTTCAGTGTCTACCGCTACCAGGCAGTAGCCCCTGAAATCCCCGCTGGCATCGTCCCCCTGAAGCTGGCCTGAAATGATTACCGCCGCTGATCTTGGCGAATACGCCGCCCCTGGTATGCCCGTCACCGAATACATGACCGGTTGCGTGCAAGTCGCCAGCAAGCTGATCGAATCCCAGATCGGCGGCGGTAACGGGATCCCCCAGGAAATCGTCGACCGCGCCACCCTGGAAGTCGCTGCCGAACTCTATCACCGAAGGAACGCCCCGAACGGCATCAAGAACTTCGCTGACGGATTCGACGGCGCCGGCGCTATCCGCGTCGCCAGGGACGCCCTGGTCGCCGCCCGTCCCCTACTCGCCCCCTATCTCCCACTGGGATTCGCATGACAGACCCAGGCCCCATCGCGTTCGCCAGGACGACACTGAAAAATATCCTGGCCCAGGCCCAGGCCTGGCCTGTGATTACGAACATCCCGCCGCAACTCATCCCGCCGTGTGTCGTCCTGACCGAAGGCAGTCCCTTCGTCATCCAGGGCGAAACAGCCGGCGGCGTCCGCGTCACGTTCAAAGCGCTCCTGATCTCCCAGCCTTCAGACAATGAAGCGATTATCAGCCGCCTGGACGAAGAAACCGACACTGTGATTACCAACCTGACGTCCGAAGGCGTGCCATTTACCGTCGACGGATACGAAGCAATCAACGCGGCGGATGGGCAAACCTACCTGGCCGCATCCCTCACAATCCCCCTTGATCTCACCCTATAGAAAGGCACAATAATGGCCGTCACCCGCAACACCCGCATCATGGGCCAGCGCCTGGGACTTTCCTTCGCTGGCAAGGACTACTGGTCTGACATGTCGAAGTACGAGCTGGCCGCTGAAAACTCTGATAAGGACGTCGTGACCTTCGCTGACGCCCAGGGCGGATCAGCGTCAGCCTGGAAGCTGAAGGGAACCGCTATCCAGTCCCTGGACGCTGGTTCCTTCTGGGACTACGCCTGGACCAACAGTGGAAAGACCGTCGACGCTATCCTTGCACCCCACGGCAACAAGGTCGCTACCGCCGCCCAGCCCCACTTCAAGTTCCGCGTGAAGATCGGCGTGAAGCCCCCTATCTCCGGTGAAGCTGGCGACGAAAAGGGCAGCACGTTTGACTTTGAATGGAACGTGGAAGGCGAACCCGAAAAGATCAGCACCGGTTCCACCCTGGGCACCGGCAACCTGACGGACGCCCTGTCATGACTGGGATCGTCGACGGCACCATCAACCTAGACGGCGCCAGTGTCTCAATCACGGGAATTAAAGCCCTACTGAAAGACGCTGAACGTGTAGGCGTTGCCGTCGACGACCTCAAAGACCTCACGCGCCGCCTGGGCACGCCCATCATGCAACGCGCCAAAGCCCTGGCACCCAAAGGCAAGACAGGCCGCCTGGCTAAATCTATCCGCGTCGCATCCAGTAAACGCGCCGTTCGCGTCACATCAAGCGTCAGACTCTACACGCGCCCATCTGGCACGCGCGTCGGGCACTACAGCGGCGTGAACCACTACGGCGCTGACGCGACCAGCGGCCCGCGCTGGCTATCCAAAGCAGAAGAACAGCTCAGGTCTGAAACGTTCGCTGGATTCGGCGCCGGAATTAAAGAACTTCTCGAAAAATACAACTGGTAAGGAAGCATCATGGCAGCAACCGATTCAATCGAAGATATGACCCTTGGCGACCTGGAATGGCTGGAAGGCTTCACCGACATGCCCTTCAGTGCCCTGGACGGCGATAACGTCACCGCTAAGCAAATGTCAGCCCTGGCGGCAATCATGATCGCTAAGCGCGACAACATCGACCGGGCCACCGCCCTGGACGCCGCGCGGCAAATGAAGCTGGCAGATATCGACGCCCTCTTGTAATGCGCAGTGAGATTCGTGAGCTGCTGGCCGTCCTGGCCGTGGAAGCTCACATTCCCATGAAGGAAGGCCGCGAAATGACCCTGGGCGACGCCCAGGCCGTCCTTGCGGTACTTGAAAAGAAAAATCAGAGCTCTAGTCTTTAGGAAGGGGCCACAATGACCGGGCATCAAGTAAAAGTCTCCGTCGTAGCGGAAACTAAGAACTTTAAGCGCGCCTTTCGTGGCCTCTCCAAAGACCTGGGTTTAAACAAGCTCACGGCATCGGCAAAGAAGGTCGCTGGAACCTTTGTCCAGGTGGGTAAGGCCGCTGTAGCCGCTGGCGCCGCCGCCAGCGCGGCATTCGCCGCAATCAGTTTCAAGGCCATTCAAATGGCTGGCGACCTGGAACAATCGACCGGCGCTGTTGAAGCAATCTTCAAAGAATCCGCTGACAAAGTCAAAGGCTACGCATCCACCGCCGCGACGAACTTCGGCATTACCAGGAACGAATTCCAAGAACTCGCTACGCTCCTGGGCGCCCAGCTCAAAAACGGCGGAACCCCCCTGGACCAGCTAGGGGATAAAACCAAGGATCTCATCACCCTAGGCGCTGACCTATCCGCCCAGTTCGGCGGAACGACAGCCGAAGCAATCCAGTCAATCAGCTCCGCCCTCAAAGGCGAACGCGACCCAATCGAAAAATACGGCGTCAGCCTGAAACAGGCAGCAATCGACGCTAAAGCGGCGGAATTAGGATTCAAAAAGGTCGGCGGATCCTTCAGCAACGAAGCGCAACAGGCCGCGACGCTTGCCTTGATCTTTGAACAGACCGCTGACGCCCAGGGCGCCTTCAACCGCGAAAACAACACCTATGCCCATCAAGTCCAGGTGCTAAAGGCTAAGGTGCATGACCTGGCAGCGGAATTCGGAACGCTCCTATTGCCATACGCTACACAGTTTGTCCAATTCCTCAACGAAAAGTTCATGCCCCGCCTGGATCAGCTGAAGACCTGGCTGGAAACCGTCGGCATCCCCGCCATCAAGCGCTTTGCCCAGTGGCTTGGACCCAAACTGAAGGTCGCCGCCGCCCAGGCCCAGGACGTCTTTGAAAAACACGTCATGCCCGCGCTCCAAGCATTCAAGGACTGGTGGAACACGGCTGGCAGCGACACGCTTAAAGGCCTTCTTAACGGATTCATCCGCCTGGCACCCGCCGTCCTGGCCTTCGGCTACGCCTTCAAGACCGCCTATCAGTCAATTACATTCCTCACGACCGTTCCCACCATCATCGCCAAAGCGAAGAACGCCTTCAGCCTTCTTCTGCCAGTCATCGGCTCCTGGCCTGTCCTGATCGCCGCCGCTATCGCCGCCGTCATCGGAATCTTCGCCTACTTCTACCAGCATTCCGAAACCTTCCGCACAAAAGTCACCCAGGCCTGGGAAGGCATCAAGACCGCCGCAACCGTTGTCTGGAACGGCGTCAAAGCCGCCATCTCCCCTATCATCACCTGGTTCATGAACAGCGTCATGCCCTCCCTCCAGGACTGGGGATCCAAGATCGTCGGAATTGTCCAGGCAATCATTGACGCGCTCAAACCGTTCGCAATCTTCCTCACCGGCCTCCTAGTGCCCATCGTGTCGTTCGCAATCGGATTCATCCAGGGCATGATTAAGGGACTGGTGCAATTCCTCTCTGGCCTGGGCAGTATCTTCGCCGCCGCCTGGCAAACGATCAGCGCTGTCATCTCTGGCGCACTCCAGATCATCCAGGGCGTCTTCCAAGTCCTGGCCGGCCTATTCACCGGCGACTGGTCAAAGATGTGGGAAGGCGCAAAAAACATCGCGTTTGGCCTGTGGAACGCCATCACTGGCCTCATCCAGGGCGCCGTGAACATCATCAACAACATCATCCAGACCTTCGGAAACTTCGTCCGTAATAACTTCTTCGCTGTCTGGAACGGCGTGAAAAACATGGTCATGACCGTCTGGAACCTTCTACCAAACGGCATCCGCAACGCTCTAAGCTCAATCGGCTCCTACCTGTCACAAATTCCCAGCATGGTTATGGGCGCCTTCAGCGGCGCCGGCTCCTGGCTCCTGGGCATCGGCGAAAAAATCATCAACGGCCTCATCCAGGGCATCAAAAACATGTTCGGTAGGGTAAAAGAGTCCCTGACATCCCTAACGAACCTTCTGCCATCCTGGAAAGGCCCAGCCGAACGCGATAAGACGCTCCTAGTGCCCGCTGGCCGGCTCATCATCGGCGGCCTCATTAACAGCCTTGAAAGCCAATACGGCGCGGTACGCCGTTCCCTCACCCGCCTCACCGGCTACATCGCGTCAACCAACTTCCCATCAATCGACGCCCAAGTCACCGGCGGCGCCGTCATGGCCAGGGACAGCCTGGCCGGCGCAACCATCAACGTCTATACCCTCAATCCGACCGTGGAAGTCGGTCGCCTGGTCGCCCGCGCCCTGGCCGAATGGCAAAACCAGAACGGAGACCGCCGGTGACAGCGACGATCCGCCCGCCAGCCCCTAGCGACTGGAAGACCACCCAGGGCACAATCACCGTATCCGGTGAAACTGTCACCATTACCGGCGCCGCAGGCCCCATCACCTGCCCCATCACCGACCTGGTACCCGGTATGCCCCTACACATCCGAATCACTGTCAGCGCTACCGGCCCATCTCCCCTGATCCTCGTCGATAACACCGCGACGCCCATCACCGCGAAATACCAAACCTCAATCATCAACATCACAACCGACGGCACCCTAGACCTATCTATCACCGGCGCCACCTCTGTCACCGTCTACAAAGTCGAAATCTTGACCGACCAAGACATCCCCGACGACGCGACGCCCGCCCAGGTCCTCAGTCTCCAGGCAAGGTTCCCCCTACGCGGCATCGCTGGCTTCCGCCTGGACCGCTCACGCCTGGGACGCGACGCCCTCACCCTGGGCATCGCACCCCCCGAAGCATTCACACTCAACCGCGACCGCCTCAACGCCCGCCGCTTGTTCGCCCAGGCCGCTAACATCGCCTGGCAAGACATCACCGCGCCAATCACATCCATGCAAATCACGCGCGGCATCTCTGCCAGCGGCCCTGTCTACGCCGCCCAGGCCGGCACCCTCACTTTCAACGCCCTGGACGCCCTAGACCCCCGCGAAACCGGCATCACATACGGATCCCCAGTCATGCTCATCCACTGGCCATCCAGGACCAGGATATTTACCGGTACAGTCACCGGTATTGAACTCACCCGCCAGCCGCCAGGATCAGAACACGCCTATACAACCAGCTACACAGTTTCCGACGCCGTGAAACGCATCGCGTCTATCAAACGATACGGCGCCAGGGCAGACGGCGGCGACGGCACAGAGACCTGGAATGACCGGATCACCCGCCTCATGCGAAGCGCCCCTGAAATCGTCTACCGAATCGCATCAACCACCTACCAGCGAATGTGTCCAACTGTCTGGGAAACCAGCCTGGCTAAGCACCTGGACGCGGCGACCGCGTCAGTCACCGGATCCTGGACATGCAATCGCGACAACTCTGTCACGATCAGCGCCGCCAGGCCAGGCGCCAGCGCCCTGATCTTCTCAGACTCTCAAAAATCCAACGGCACCGACATCTTCGCCTATACGGCTGTGGAAACGTCCTGGGCAACCGACGATATCGTCGCCGCCGTCGACGCGACGAACCACGCGGCATCCATCCAGGACGGCGAATGGCGCGCCCAGGACACGTCAATCACGATCAGCGAAGAAACATACTCTCAGACCTGGGCTGGAACAAGCGTATCTGTCGACCTGACGTGCGCCTCTATCGACGCCGCCAAGACAGCGGCCCGCGCCCTCATCGACAAAGCATCCGACACCCTCACGCCTCAAAGCGTGACGATCCGCCCAGCCCACTCCTATGGTCCGGCGAACTCTACGAAGCTCATGGAAAGCACCGCCGCCCTGGATCCCCTGACCCCGGCGCGCGTCGAAAACCGTGGGGACACTCACCGCGTCATCATCACCCAGGTCACCCATTCAATCACGCCAGGAGACTGGCAAACCAAGCTCAATTTCTCCCCTCAACGATAGGACCAACCATGAAAACCTTTACACCCGGCGAAATCCTCACAGCCGAAGACCTAAACGCTCAATTCGCCGAACTCACCCGCACGCTCACCCCAACCACCGCCCAAGCCCCAGTTTTTGACGGCGGCTGGAAATGGGACGGGCGCGGCGGAACAATCGCCACCCTCGGCGCACTCCACATTATTGAGGTGGAAATCATCCGCGCCGCTTTTGATTTTGACCGCGCAAACAGCGAAGTCGATATATGTACAATCCCCTCTAGCGTGCCCGTCCCTACGTCCAATGCGTGGACACCTATCGGAATGGTCGCCGGGATGGACGCATATCCTATGGCCCTCATCCTGGTGGGACGCACTGTCAAAATCCGCGTTGACCACCAGACCCACTTCACGCAAAACTGGCGTTTCTATGGGCAAGGAGTATGGATCGCATGAGCAGTATCACTCCAAACTGGGCTGTTACCGACGTCCATCCAAGCCCGAACTACGACCAGGGGCGGCCTGGCGGCGACCCTGTGGGTATCGTCATTCATTGGTGGGGCCTCCCTGAATGGGGGCAAACACACGACCAAGTCGTGAACTTCCTCAGCGACGGAAATCGCGCTAACCCCACCAGCGCGCACTATGTCGTTTCAGACGGGCGTATCACCCAGCTAGTCTCAGACAATGATCGCGCCTGGCATTGTTACGGCAACAATTTGAGGACGATTGGCATCGAATGCCACCCAGCCGCAACAGACGGCGACCTCCGCACTATCGCACGCTTAATCGCCGCTATCCGTAGCGAGTGGGGATATCTGCCCCTTAGTCGGCATTGTGATCATTTCGCTACCGCCTGCCCAGGGAATTACAAAGACAAACTTTCTGAGCTTGATTACCTGTCAACACACCTAGAAGAAAGCGAATCAGACATGCAACTCACAGACATCATCACCCGCCCAGACGGTCACTCAGGAAGCGTAGCTGCAATGATCGGGTACATGGACATGAGGATTGAAAAGCTTGAACAGCTCCTTCTCTCTCCTCACTACAAGCGCGCAACTGACGGAAGTGTTAGTACTGATCAGACTGACGCGGGCCTGGAAATCGAATGGGCTGGCGCTAATTTTGCCCGCGTCTATGAGCGCCTGGACGCCCTATCGGCCCGCGTGAACGACCTGGTGCACCTTATCGAAGTGGGGACAAAGTGAACGACGAATTGCAAACCCCGCAACATTTGTCCTGGCTCACGCCTCAAGTTCGCGCATGGCTTTACGGCATCATCACAGCCCTGGTCCCGATCCTGACAATTTACGGCATCATCGACCAATCGACCGCGCCGCTCTGGCTGTCCCTGGCCGCCTCTGTCCTGGGAACTGCAACTGCCCTGGCCCATACTCCGAAGGATGGACGGTGAACCACGTAGCCGAAACCATCACCGCCCTGGGCGGCCTGGGCGGTCTGGCAGCGACGTTAACCAGCCTGGCTACGCTCCTAGCTGCCAGGAAGACGCGCGCCCAGCTGGAACCTAATCACGGATCGTCCGTAAAAGATCAGCTCAACCGGATCGAAAGATCGTTGGACGAACACGGCACGCAACTGGACCATCAAAGCTCACAGCTAATCCAGATCACGCGCCGCGTTGACAGCATCGACGATCACGCTCACGACACCCATCGTGAGATTTACCAGCGCCTTGCTGGCCTAGAAAAGTAAGCCAGGGCGCGGCACTCCGCCCTGGCCGCGCCCTGAGCTCTTTTAAGCTGCTGCCTCAACAACCCGCCTCAACGCATCGTCCGCCAGCCTTAAATAGACCAAGGTTGTTTCAGGGGATGAATGCCCCAAGACCTTCTGTAAAGCCACCAGATCGTGAGTCTTCCGATATGCCCTGGTTGTAAACCTGTGCCTCAGCGCGTGCATCGTGACGCCAGGTGGCATCTCACGCGAAACCAGCCGCCCAAGCCAGGCCGCGCTAATATGCCCAGATTCTTGCCCAGGGAAGACAAACCCTTGATAGGAACGTAGTTCGCCCGCCAGGGCGGCGGGTAACGGAACCAGCCGCGTCTTCCCGCCCTTGCCGTGAACGATCAGCGTTTCCCCACTAGCGTCGCTCAGTAGATCACGATCAGTGTTTATCGCCGCGACTTCCGCGCGCCTCAAGCCCAGCTCAGCTGCCAGCCTGGCAGCTAACCTCACCCTCAAATCCTGGGATTGCAGACACGCCCCTAGCGCCCCATCGCTGGCCGGATGGGGATTCGCTGGCGTCTTCTTCACACTTGGGATAACCGGAATACACGTCGACGCGCCATAGGTCGCCGCCCAGGCGTAAAAGCCTTTCAACGATTGGTGGGCGCTTCGCCTAGTCGCCTGTGACCAGGCCTGGCATGAAGACCAATCGATAACAGCCGTGTCTCCTATCTCAAAGGGCGGCGCATCAACCGCCCTGGCGAACCGCCTCACCCAATCAAGACGTAAATTAACTGTCTTAATCGTCCGCCCGCTTGCCAGTAAAAACCTCTCATACGCCTTGCACGGCTCCGCCCAGCCCGCCGGCAATCCTAATTTGCGCATATTCAGATTCTTACGCGGCAATCATCAGCTCGCTTCCAGAATCGCTATCAGCGAACCCGGGAATACACACTAATCCCGAGGTTGCAGGTTCGAGTCCTGTCGGGGGCGCAGTTCGATTGCATGTGCACCGTCTGAGTTATCAGTTACGAGGTATGCGACAGTAACACCAAGGATCTCTGCGACCGTTTGCAGATCTTCAAGTGGCCATGCACGCCCACCCCGCCACCTCTTAGAGACGGTCGCCTGTTGTAGTCCAAGCGCATTTGCTATGTCACGCTGATAAAGACCGCGGCGCGCGGATTCAGCGCGAATATTTGACGCGACGATATCAACCAAGCCTCTTGCACTCATATGGAAACTATATACCAATACGGAATAATTACCACGATCTCAATAATCTAAGTCTTGCTCTTTAATTTACCGATCTAGAATTTCAAGGACGTTGAACAGCTCACGAAAACCGACATGTCCACTGGATTCCGCACGTTCACCGCGGCTCTCACCAAAGAACGTGAAGACGAATCACTCATAATCATTTCCTGTTCTGCGAACGGTCAGACCACACCCACTTTCACGCTCTTACCCGTGGAATTAAGGTACCCCGTGGTGTAGATCGTCCCACTGTCACCAAGGGCGATCATTTCGAGGGCATCCATGGTTCGCGTTCCTGCAATGCATCCAATGAAGTGCGTGCCGTCAACGCTGACGAGGACGCGGTTAACAATCGGGGCGTAATGTAAGAAGACCTCACCAAACCAGACGCCCTTCTTACAGTCGACGAACGCAAGTTTTGCAGCCTCAACATCGACGACACTGTCCCTTGTGAAGGGCATGACCTGGAAGGGTTTCCCCTCCCATTTCACACCCTGAACGGTCCTGCGCCTCAATTGAGCGTCGAAGTCTTGCATGACTTGCGAAACGTGACGGGGATAGTTGAGGACGTCATCCCCTCCTAATTTGTTGGAGTCCTTGACTACGTCGCCGAAAGCGTCGAGAAATGAGGCGTTTATATTCTCAAGAACGGTGATTACGTTTAACGTTTTTTCGACGAGCTCAGTCACCTGATCCCAATCGTTATCGCCGTTCCGAATTTGCTTCAGGACAAAACTCCATGCGGTTTTCATTTCTTCGGCGACTGCGCCCATAAGACTACCACCCCTCAAGTCGATACTTCCCTTAATTCTACGGAGAGACACTGACGAAATTTAATAAACCCATTTTCGATCTTCCTCCATCGAAGATCAGCTTTCAATTAGCTGCTTCTCGCGCAATATACGCAATATAGGAGTTCTCACCCCCTTTATTTCCTCGCGTCTCCCATGTACGAATCGGACGCTTCGCCCTAGCATGCTTTTCTCCCGAAAAACAGCCTAAAATTTGCCTTTATTCTGTACTTTCACCCGAATTTTTCCTAAAAATCGCACCGAGATAGGATCGCAGGCCTAGAATCTGGCTAAGACCACCCACTCGCACTGTCGCAGGAGTAGCCATGTTCTCTTTGGTGAGCGCAAGCTTTACGCCGTCAACGACGGCTATCGGCTCAAATGTTTTTCTAACCGCACTTGCGGGAATTCTTCCGCTCCTGCTGTTTTTCGTCCTTCTGGGCGCTTTTAAAGTCAAGACACACTGGTGTGCATTGATTTCACTGGTTGCTGCCCTACTTATCGCCGTCTTCGGTTACAAGATGCCACTGAGCATGAGCCTTTTGGCAGCAGGCCAAGGCATCGTCTTCGCTCTGATCCCGATCATCTACATCATCATCGCTGCAGTGTGGCTTTATAACCTCACCGAGGTTTCCGGCCGCAGTAAGGACATGCGAGCTGTCTTCAACACAATCGGCAAGGGCGATATTCGAGTCCAGGCATTGATCATCGCCTTTTCTTTCTGCGGTCTACTTGAGGGCCTTGCAGGTTTCGGTGCGCCCGTGGCAATCGTTGCCGCGATGCTTGTCTCACTTGGTCTTCCCCCGGTAAAGGCTGCTGTTGTGACCATCGTTGGCAATGCGATCAATGTTGGTTTTGGCGCTATGGCAATCCCCACAACGACCGCCGGCCGTTTGGGTGGCCAAAATCCCCTTGCGGTTGCAGCCAATATGGGCCATCTTTCGTGGATTTTCGCATGCTTCATTCCTCTCATCCTCTTGTGGATCCTTGATGGGGGCCGAGGCGTCGCCCAGTTGTGGCCCATCGCCTTGATTTCCGGCGTTGCGACCGCTGCGGGACATTTCTTCACCTCAGAGTTCTCCTATGAATTGACCGCAGTCTTGGCTTCACTTCTGGGCTTGGCCGCGTCTTACATCTTCCTCTTGGTATGGACCCCGAAAACGCCCGACGATTACCGTTCGGAGAGCACTCAAGAGGATCGTCCCAACGCCTCACGAATTACCTTGGCACTTCTCCCCTACGTTTTGGTTGTTGTCGTCATTGCCATCACCAAGTTGTGGAAGATCGGCGTCGATATTGATTCCATTTTCAAGTCCACAGACATTAAGATCCCCGTCCCCGGATTACACGGAGAATTGGTAGATTCCGCAGGTAAGGCTGTTTCTTCGACGATCTACACCTTCCAGTTCCTCTCCAATCCTGGAACGTGGATCTTCGTCACTGCTCTCATTGTTGCTTTCGTTTACGGTCGCACCAGTTCGGGCGGTCGCTACCCCATGACCTTCGGAAAGGGACTTGCAACTCTCTTCAAGACAATTTCCACCTTGAAGATTTCTATCCTGACGATCTGTTTGGTCATGGGCTTGGCATACGTCATGAACCTCTCCGGACAAACAGGGGCGATTGGTACCGCTCTTGCGACAACTGGCGTGTTCTTTGCTTTCCTCTCCCCCATCCTTGGTTGGTTGGGAACAGCAGTTGCAGGATCAGCAACAAGTGCCGGCGCGCTTTTTGCCAATCTTCAGTCCACTGCAGCACAGATCGCGGGACTCGATCCATCGACTTTGCTTGCAGGCAACACAATTGGTGGCGGTATCGGCAAGATTGTGTCGCCACAAAATCTCACGATCGCAGCGACCGCAATCAACGAGCCCGGAAGCGAAGCAGAGATTCTCAAGAAAGCGGCTCCCTATTCCATCGGTTTGTTGCTCATCTTGTGCGTCTTGATCTTCCTCGCCTCGCAAGGATATTTGGGTTCCTACATGCCCGTTGCTTAAGATCGTTGGGCTCGCAGTCTTGTGGCTGCGAGCCCAAGGTCTATTTCAAGATAGGAGTGCTATGCCGAAGTCTTTGCGATCCTTGGCACTTCTGTGTGCAGCGATCACGCTTCTCACGGGATGCATTCCCTTCGGTTCAAACGCAGCACGCACGCGCTTACCCCAGGACCCACGCTTTGCCGAGTTCACTTACGAAACTGACGGCGAAATCAAGGTCCAAGAACGCACCGATTCCTTCAATGAACGGATGCCCGGGCTTGGTGCAACTCAGGGACACGTCGTGGCGGCCAACTTCCCAGAAGGATGGCTCTTACCCTCACCCGACCATCACTTATGGGTAACAGGCGTCGCAAGTGTTCCTTCTGAGACAATCCAGATGCTTGCCAATGGAAGCGACGGAAATAACGCACTTCTTCCCGGTATCTATCCAGGCCTCTACGAGTACGTCCCCCCAAAACTGCCACTTTTTCACTGTTCCCTCCGATCATGCGAACACGGTGCTCCAAACTGATAAGAACAACATTTACTCGAACTGGGGGTCATTCGATATAACAAGCTTCGCGGCGTCCTCAGACTGTAACCTCATCATCGTCACTGGCGAGGGAATCAAGGGCTAAGAAAACGCGTTTCCCCCCTGCTGAGCACCCTCGCGAAGTAATCGAGAAGCCGAACGGACTTCCTTTCGCAGATACGGAAACTACTACCCGGCCTCGTCAATCCACGAGGCCGGGTCATTGTTTTCGCGTACCGCAGCGACGTAAAACTGAAAAAGGAAAGGATACTCTGTCTTAAGTCGCGTTTTTGGGGCGGCGAATCGCTCAAGAGAAGCCGCCATTTCAGCGATCTAATTCTACGACTTTTCCGCACGAAATCAACACTTCTGGCCCACACTCAGCAAAGCCGTAACACCTTCTCCCCCATCGGGACCTCAGACCCAGCCATACTTTGAGAAATAGCACCTACGAGAAAGGATCTCCCAGTGCGTATCGCTCTCTTCTCAACTTGCCTGGCAGACGTCATGTTCCCCCAGGCAGCCCAGGCGACAGTGTCACTGCTCGAACGCCTCGGCCATGAAGTTGTCTTCCCTGAAGGCCAGGTCTGCTGCGGCCAGATGCACGCCAACACCGGCTACTTCGAAGATGCCGCCAAGATCACTCGCAACCACGTTCGAACCTTTGAACCCGTCCTTGACGGCGAATGGGATGCAATTGTGGTTCCTTCTGGCTCTTGCACGGGTGCAGCCCGACACGAGCAAAAACTCGTCGCTGAACACGTTGGCGACGATCAGCTCGCAAAGCGCTCCCAGCAGATCGCCGCACACACCTACGATCTGACCGAGCTCATCACCGATGTCTTGGGCCTGGAAGATGTCGGCGCATACTTCCCCCACACCGTGACATATCACCCGACCTGCCACTCACTGCGTGTTGCACGAGTGGGAGATCGCCCTTACCGCCTGCTTCGCGCGGTGGAAGGCCTGACGCTTGTTGACCTGCCCGACGCTGAGGTTTGCTGTGGCTTTGGTGGAACCTTCGCCATGAAGAACTCTGAAACCTCGACCGCGATGCTTGCTGACAAGGTCTCGAATGTCATGTCAACGCACGCCGAGGTTCTGGTCATGGGTGACTACTCCTGCTTGATGCACGTCGGTGGTGGCCTGTCTCGACTGAACTCGGGTATCCGCCCCATGCACCTCGCAGAGATTCTTGCATCCACCAAGGACAAGCCCTTCCTTGGCAACATTTCATTCGCTCCAGAAAGCGCACAGGTGATCTGAAATGTCTGAAACCTTCATCGGTATGCCCGGGATTGCCTCGGGTGATGACTCCAATCCTGCGGTTCACACCGGAGGATGGCGAACGACAGTTGAGATCCCCGAAGACACTCTTCGCTGGGGTCCCACCTTCCCCGAGGCCGCGCATAAGACCCTTGCAAACACCCAGATGCGTCGCAATCTGGGCCACGCGACCCGCACCATTCGCGCTAAGCGCGGTCAGCGCGTTGCAGAAATGCCCGACTGGGAAGATCTGCGTGACGCTGCAGAAGCGATCAAGTTTGAGGTCGAATCTCGACTTCCCGAACTTCTGGAAGAATTCGAGCGCAATGTGACTGCCCGCGGAGGCATCGTCCACTGGGCGCGCGATAAGCATGAAGCGAATCGAATCATCGCGGACATTATTAAGTCCAAGGGCGTCGACGAAGTCGTCAAGATCAAGTCGATGGCAACCCAGGAAACGAACCTCAACGAGTTCCTGAAAGACGAAGGTATTTCCGCACGCGAGACCGACCTGGCAGAAATGATCGTTCAGCTTGCTGACGATATGCCCAGCCACATTGTCGTTCCTGCAATTCACCGTAACCGTTCCGAGGTTCGTGGCATCTTCCTCGATCGAATGGAAGATGCCCCGCATGATCTTTCTGATGACCCTCAGGAATTGACTGCCGCCGCACGCGCACACCTTCGTAAGAAGTTCCTGCACGCCAAGGTCGCGGTTTCAGGTACCAACATGGGTGTCGCTGAAACTGGAACCGTGTCGGTCTTCGAATCGGAAGGTAACGGACGTATGTGCCTGACCCTTCCCGATACGCTCATCACATTGATGGGTATCGAAAAGCTGGTTCCTCGTTACCAAGATATCGAGGTCTTCTCCCAGCTTCTCCCCCGCTCTGCTACGGGTGAGCGCATGAACCCCTACACCTCGATGTGGACAGGCGTGACTCCGGGTGATGGCCCACAGGAATTCCACCTGATCCTGATGGATAACGGACGCACCAAGACTCTTGCAGATCCCATTGGCCGCGAAGCCCTTGCATGCATCCGTTGCGGTTCCTGCATGAATATCTGCCCGGTCTACCAGCACACTTCAGGCCACGCCTACGGTTCGGTTTACCCCGGCCCCATCGGCGCCATCCTCACGCCGCAGCTGACTCAAGGCTTGGATGAGAAGGATCCCGTCCACACCCTTCCCTTCGCATCCTCTCTGTGCGGTGCGTGTGGCGAGGTCTGCCCGGTGAAGATCAAGATTCCGAACATCCTGATCCATATGCGTGCCCGTACCGTGGACGTCAAGCACAATCTCGTGCCCGATATTTGGGATTTGGCGATGGACGCTTCAGCTCCTGTCATGTCCAATTCAAAGGCATGGGAGCTGGCAACAACCGGTGTCAAGGCCACCCGTATTGCCAAGAAGAAGGGAAAGATCGGCGCTCTTCCCTTCCCGGCCTCGCTGTGGACTACTGCCCGCGATCTTCCGGTCGCTCCGAAGGAAACATTCCGCCAGTGGTGGCGGCGTACTCACCCCGACTCAGATGCCTCGGCTCCACGCTCTGATGCGCCGGCGAGGGACATCCCCTTGGCGAGTGAGCACGGAATGACTACTCACACGAATACTGAGGAGGCCTGAGATGGTTATGGATGCGAAGACCGCTATCCTCGCCCGTGCGCGCGAGGCCATTGAGCGTTCGCAAGAGGGACGTCCCGTCCGAGAAATTCCTCGTAACTACATCCGCGAAGGCCAACATGCCCCCGGTTCGGATGAAGTCGTTGCTGAGATGATTGAGAAGCTTGAGGACTACTCAGCGCAGGTTGTCGAAGCACGCGATGATCAGGCAATCGAAGATGCGATCGCAAAGTTCCTTTCCGAGGCCAAGGCTTCCTCGGTTGTCGTTCCCACCGGCCTCGATGATCAGTTCAAGAAGGCGGCTGGACGCGATAAGCGAAAGGTACGTGAAGATTCGCGCGAGAACGCTATTCCGACATTGGAATTGGACGATATCGATGCCGTTGTGACCCGCACTCGCGTCGGGATTTCCATTTCGGGAACGATTATTTTGGACGGCGAACCTGATCAAGGACGCCGCGCCATCACTCTTGTTCCCGATACTCATGTGGCAATTCTGGAGCGCTCTGCGATCGTTCCGACCGTCCCACAGGCCGTCGATATCTTAGGTGAGCATCCCGAGCGTCCAACAACCTGGATCGCCGGTGGTTCTGCAACTTCGGATATCGAATTGGTTCGTGTCAATGGCGTTCACGGTCCTCGTCACCTGCGAGTGATCATCGCACACTAAGCGATCCACGACTGACACCGTGTAGTTAAAGTGGTGGGGCGGTTCCGAAAGGACCGCCCCACCACTTTAACTTTCCTTGTTCAAAGGAGAAGCAAAGAGCTGACTTAACGAAGTCGCCTAATCCATTTTTTGCTCCGCATTTTCCTGCGAGTTCTCAAGGCTGAATGCGAAAGAACGAGCCGTCATATCATTCATCACGATATAAATTTTCTCGCGCCCCTCGAGCTCAGCAAAGAAAATGTCTTCGAGCTTAATTCCCTGGTGTTCAAGTTCCTTCGTGAGCCATTCTTCGCTCTGGCCAGAGGCTTCAAGTTGATCTTGAACAATCTGTCCCTTCGAGACTAAGACGTAGCTCAAGCTTCCATCGCCCTTCTTGATCACAGTCAAAGAGCCGTTTGACTCATACTGTGCAAATTCGACATCTTCAACTGAGAAAATTCCACGCGAACGAAGTTGCTCGGTGAAGTTAATCATGTCGAACGCGCTACTTGCATCATCGAGAGAATCAATGACGAAATGGCCGTGATTGATGATGGTCACCGCTTTGCCCTTGACAATTTGCCGCGCGGGCATAAAGCGGGAAGCAATGAAGTTAAAAAGCGAAATCATGCCCACAGCTGCAAGCAGCAGTACAACGTAGGAGAAAGTAGAAACCGAATGGTTATAGATAATACCGCCGATGATCCCACCGAGAATAAAGTTTCCGATGAAGTCAATAGAAGTGAATTGGGTAAGGCTCTGTTTCTTTGTCAAAGTCAGGTGAGCAGAGATGATCACGATACCGATGAAGAGCCGGAAAATCGAGTGCGCGTCAAGGATGAGTTCGTTCCACATGCGTCAATCGTAGAACGCTGAACCTGAAACAACAGTGTGGGGCCCGGCACCAATCGGTACCGGGCCCCACAAAAACTTGCGAACGGAGGAATCAGTCCTCGACGTCCAGCAGGCCGTTCTTGTACGCCTTCGCCAGACGACGGGGAACACGCACCTCACGGCCGCCCACCTTGATGGTGTTCAGCTCAGTGAGATCAGCCTTCCATGCGGACCGGCGAGTGCGGGTGTTTGCTCGGGACATCTTGCGCTTGGGAACTGCCATGACCCTACCGCTCCTCTTCTAGTTCTGACGTTTTTACCGCGTCGATGCGTATCCTTCAGATACACAGCCATATAGATATGACTTTCGACAACCTGACCACTGTAGCACGACGGGCCAAAAGTACGCATATTCCAAAGGAATTATTCGTGCGAAGCTCGTCTCATTCCCGGCCTCACAATCACTCATGCAACAATGAAGACACTATGTCCTCTCTTCGAGTACTTGCTTCAGGCACACGCCTGTCCCACGAAATTGAAATTAAGCGGTCGCGCTTTATTGCATCGATCGCTAGGACAGATACACCCGAAGAAGCCCGTGAGTTCATCAATTCGGTGAAAGACGCCCATCCGCAGGCACGCCACAACTGCTCAGCATGGATGATCGCAGAAGAAGGCCATTCACCTTCTCAACATTCTTCGGATGACGGAGAGCCCTCAGGAACCGCTGGAACTCCCATGTTGGATGTTCTCAAGCGCAATGAACTATGGAACGTGACGGTCGTCGTGACGCGCTACTTCGGAGGAATTCTCCTGGGCGCCGGCGGCCTCGTGCGGGCTTATTCAAGCGCAACCAGTGAGGCGCTCGCTCAGGCCTCTTTCGCGCGCTTGGAGGCGCTGACAGTCGTTGAGACTGAACTCGCTCCCGTCGATGCTGGACGAATCGAAGGCGAGTTACGCCGACTAGGCGGGCACGTACTCGATACTCAGTGGGGATCCTCTGTATTACTCACCGTGGCGATGACCCCTGAGCAACTAGAAATCGCCGAGAACCTGCTTGCCACGCTCAGTTCGGGCCAGTACGTTTTTCGCCCCCTGGGACAACGTTACATAGAAATCGCGGAATAATGTGACTCCCCATAGAGTTGCAGTTACGTGCACAGCACGAAGCGACATCTAGGAGACATCATGACCAACATCGCAACAGATGTCACCGACCTCATCGGTGGCACTCCCCTGGTTCGAATTAACCGCCTGAGCGAAGGTGGCGCGGAAATCGTCGCAAAAGTCGAGGCTTTCAACCCCGCTTCTTCCGTCAAGGATCGTATCGCTCGTTCCATTGTTGATGCAGCAGAGGCATCCGGAGAGCTCAAGCCGGGCGGAACCATTATTGAAGCGACCTCGGGAAATACCGGCGTTGCACTCTCGATGGTCGGTGCAGCACGCGGTTACAAGGTTGTCATTGTTATGCCTTCCTCGATGAGCCTTGAACGCCGCATTCTTATTCGTGCCTTTGGTGCGGAACTGGTCCTTACCGACCCTAAGGGTGGAGTGACCGCCGCTGTCGCAGAAGCTGAGCGCATCCGCGATTCCCGTCCCGGATCCATCATCGCCTCCCAGTTCACCAACCCTGCAAACCCCGCCGCGCACCGTCGTACGACTGCAGAAGAGATTCTTCGCGATACCGACGAGAACGTTGATATCTTCGTTGCAGGCGTTGGCACAGGTGGAACAGTGTCTGGTGTAGGTGCTGTCCTGAAGGAACTCAAGCCCAACGTTAAGGTCATTGCAGTTCAACCGGCAGAGTCCCCGCTTCTTACCGGTGGTGAGGCTGGCCCTCACGGCATCCAGGGACTCGGGCCAAACTTCGTCGCTCAGACCTATGACCCCAGCGTTGTTGACGAAGTGATCGATATTGAAACCCCGCTTGCACTGGAAACTTCGCGACGAGCAGCCGCAGAAGAAGGCTTGCTTGTTGGTATTTCTTCAGGCGCAGCACTTGCCGCTGCGATCCAAGTGGCACAGCGCCCTGAAAACGAAGGTAAGCGAATCGTCGTGATCCTCCCCGATACCGGTGAGCGTTACCTTTCGACGGCCCTCTTCGAAAACCTGCGCGACTGACAGGTCTGGGGTGGATGAGCTCACGGCTCATCCACCCCATTTCTGCGTTCTCACCCAAGAACGCACAGGACAATCCAAACCCACGGCGCTTAATCCGCATAAAAGTGCAACACTGACCACGAGCAACTGACGGAGAACTACCCATGGCCTCGTCTCCACGCAAGATCATTCAGCTTCTTGCAGAGGATCTTCGAACGGCAAAACGGCGCGATCCTGCCGCGCGTTCAACTCTTGAAGTCGCACTCGCCTACCCCGGCGTCCATGCACTGTGGACTCACCGAGTGACACACGCGATGTGGTCTCACCCCACGTTACGCACGCCTGCACGCGTCCTTTCCTCAATTGCACGGATGGCGACCGGGGTTGATATTCATCCCGAGGCAACCATCGGGCGCCGCGTATTCATTGACCACGCCACTGGGGTCGTGATTGGGCAAACAGCCGAGGTCGGTGAAGACGTTGTGATCTTCCACGGGGTGACCTTGGGTGGTGTCGCAATGAACCCCGGAAAACGTCATCCAACCATCGGTAATCACGTCATGATCGGTGCTGGCGCAAAGGTTCTCGGCCCCATCACAGTTGGCGATGGAGCCAAAGTTGGAGCCAATGCCGTCGTCACCAAGGATATCCCCGAAGACGCTGTTGCGATCGGCGTCCCAGCAAAGTTGCGTCAGAAACCAGAAGAACGAATGGTAGAGGACGATCGAGACCTCATCATCGATCCAAATTGCTGGGAAGACGATCCCACCTGGTACATCTAAGTTCCTCGTATTTGTCAAGCTTTGGAACAAACTCCCAGAACCTACTCTGTGAGTTCGCACACCTTCTCACGCACCATCACCCGTGTAACAGATCACATATTCTGTCCTTATGGACAGACATTCTCTACAAGCACAGATTGACGCACTGACGCGCCTTCGCGGTGCAACAGAGTGTGAGATCGGCGTACTGACGCGCTTCGATATCCCCGAACTCGCTGAACTTTCTTTAGCGGCATACGGTATCCGCCCAAGTATCGAGGCACATATTGAAGCAACAGACGAAATGCGCCTGTGCTTTGACGGGGTTTTTGGCACCCCACTGGAGGGATCTTTCCTAGGTGGCTGGATCGAAGGAGAGTTAATCGCCGCGATCATTGTCGTCGTCGATCCCCCCGTCGAGGAACCCAGTGGACTTCCACAGGTAATCGACCTGATGGTTCACCCAAAGTTCCGAGGCCGCGGAATTGCTACCGCATTGGTCGCGGAGTGCGCGCGTCGCTGTAAGGACTGGGGAGCATCCTCCCTTGTCGTCAGAATCGACGAGGCGAATGTTCACCTTCCACAGATCTACGACATCTTCCAAGAAGGCGAAAACTCCCCCACAAGCTAGACAGAAATGCTTCAAGCGCAGGGAAACACTTCGCAATTAGTTGAGCTGTCCCCTACCGCGAAGTCTTTCTACCGCTTTAGTTCTGGCAATTCGAACACCAGAAAAGACGGCGATTTTGCATGAGCTTTTCACTGATCGTCGTCCCGCATTTAATGCACGGCCGTCCGCTGCGATGGTAGATGTACCAGCGCGCCAATTCTTCATCGCCTTCAGGGATCGGGTCAGGCTGATCCGCGGGGCGAATCGTATCGATACGTCCAATCTCTAGGCCTCGTGTCATCAGTTCACAGACGATATCCCACAGATGCCCAACACGCTGAACCGAGAGGCGATTACCTGCCCTCATCGGTGAAATACCGGCCAGGAACAATGCCTCCGCACGATAGATATTCCCAACTCCAGCAGCGATCGACTGGTCCATTAAGAGCTCACCGATTGGACGTTTACGTCCGCGGATCATTTCAATGAAGCGCTTACGTGTCGCAGGATCTTGCGTGGCACCCGGCTGAAGTGGGTCGCATCCCAACTTGGATTCGACAACACGTCGATCTTCATCGGAAATTAGCTCGCACCGATTCGGACCGGTAACATCTGCGACTGCGTGCTCAGACAACACGCGCAGGCGAACCTGTCCGACAGGATCGGGGGCATTCCATTCTTCGCCACGCTTCTGGATATTTCCAGACGCCAAATTATCTTCGACGTACAGAGTATCGTCTGCGTAGCTTGCCCACTTCAGAGCCGCATGTCGGTGACCTTTTGTTGCCACCCAGTTCGTGCGCGGTGCACCAATGGAGGATGGGACATCAAATGCGCGCTCATCAGCATCAAAACGCCAAGACCCATAGAGACCCAAGTGAATATGGAGCCATTGGAGCTCCTCGTCACAGGGGAAAGCGTGCTCTCCCCACAACGGCGATGATCCCGTGAAGGGCAATGCGGCCTCGGCCTCGGGACTGCCCAAGTGAGCGGCAAACTCAGCCTCCGCAGCCTTTGCTTCCTCAGCACAAGAGGCAGCAGCCTCGGCCGGCATAAAACCAACGAACATGTGCTTGCCCACCGCCCGCACAGCGACAACCTTGTGGTGGTTAATCAACTGTGCGGATGAGGCAAAACGCCCCTGCGGTGACGAAGTCTCGACCTGGCTGCCCTGGAAGAGGACAGAAAACGTGTTGGCGATCCGATGGATCGCATCTCCTTCAGGCATGGTTACTTCGGAAGAACGATGTTTACCAGCTGAGGTGCGCGAACGATAACCTTTAAGGGTTCGCGCCCATCAAGAAGCTTGACAATCGGCGCCTGCTCAAGGGCAAGAGTGCGCAAATCATCTTCGCTAATCGAGACGGGAACCTCAAGCTTCGCACGGAGCTTACCATTGGCCTGGACAATAGCCGTGACAGTGTCGTCTTCAAGCAAGGACTCGTCTTCCACGACCGGGAAAGGTACGCGAGCAAGCGATTCCTCATGCCCCAACTTCTGCCACAGTTCCTCACAAATGTGCGGAGCAACAGGAGAGAGCATAAGAATCAGTGCCTCGACGGCCGCGCGAGGGACGCGATCAAAAGAGGTCAGGTGGTTGTTCAGAACAATCAGCTTGGCGATCGCCGTGTTGATACGCAGGTTCTCGTATTCAACGGTGACCTCGGAGATTGTGCGTGCAAGCAGACGAGCCGTCTTCTTGTCCATCGGCTCATCGCTAACGGTGACCTCGCCCGTCTCTTCATCCAAAACATTTCGCCACAGGCGCTGAAGGAAGCGCTGCGAGCCGACGACTGCACGTGTATCCCACGGACGCGAAACATCCAGGGGTCCCATGCTCATTTCGTAGACACGGAAGACATCCGCACCGTAGGCGTCGTACATCTCGTCGGGCGTAACGATATTCTTGAGCGACTTGCCCATCTTGCCGTATTCGCGATTGACGGGCTGCCCCTTCCAGGTGAAGCCACTTGTCTCATCGCCTTCGACCTCGTCAGCCGGGACGTACTGTCCGCGCGCATCGGTGTATGCGTAAGCCTGCACATAGCCCTGGTTAAAGAGCTTGTGGTAGGGCTCGCTATCGGGAACGAATCCCAGATCGAAGAGAACCTTTTGCCAGAAGCGTGCATAGAGCAGGTGAAGCACAGCGTGCTCGACACCACCAATGTATAGGTCGGTGCCACCACTGATCTTGTCCTCACGCGGCCCCATCCAATAGCTCAGATTTTCTGCACCTGCGAAGGTCGTGGGG